>Ga0214472_10000406_pt1 | contig 53403 bp, 53 predicted proteins | sample RVTome_6_FD_207662 | JGI IMG/M metagenome (GOLD analysis project Ga0214472, IMG submission 207662) | Soil microbial communities from uranium-contaminated site in the Upper Colorado River Basin, Wyoming, United States - RVT140D175 | ecosystem: Environmental > Terrestrial > Soil > Contaminated >...
TGCCGTGCGATGCGCAGCGAGGGACGCAAGCGAGTGCGATTCGATCGCCCGTGATGACAGGAGGGAGAACGCCATGCCAACCGTCACGCTGAAGAAGGGAATCGACATCGCCTATCAGGTCGAAGGCGACGGCGACCCGCTGCTCCTCATCATGGGAACGGCCGCGGACCACACGACGTGGTCCGCCCAGGTCGAGGCCTACAGGGACCACTTCACGGTCGTCACATACGATGCTCGGGGAACTGGCACGTCGACCCATCCCGCCGATCGTTCGGACTATTCCATGCGCATCCTCGCGGACGATGCCGCCGGGCTTCTCGACCACCTCGGCTATGGCCGGGTGCACGTGTCAGGACTCTCATTGGGCAGCGCGACCGCCCAGGAGCTGGCGCTGCACCATCCGGAGAAGGTGGCAACACTGCAGCTCCACTGCACGTGGGGACGCTCGGATGAGTGGTTCATCCGCATGATCGACTCGATGGAATTCGCCATCGTGCATGACGATCCTGAGATGTACATAAGGACGGCGCTGTTGTGGGTCGCGAGCCCAACCTTCATCAACGACCAACCAGAAGAAGTCGCCGCGTTCGAGCGCGGTTTCATCCTAGAGAACCCCAATCCCCCATCCAAACAGGGCATGATCGGCCACTTCCACGCGGACAAGACCCATGATGCGCTGGATCGCCTGTCGTCGATCACCGTCCCCACGCTCATCACCTCGGGGGAAGTCGACTGGCAGGTCCCAACTCGGTACGGGTTGGAGGTACAGAAGCGCATCCCCGGTTCGACGATGCATGTCTTCCGGGGCCCGCACTCCAGCCACATCGCGTTCCACGAGATGGTCGATGAGTGGAACGAATTCACTCTCGGTTGGTTGCGCCGGCAGGCGCCGATCGGATGAGACGCGACGCCGTGCTCAGTGTGCCGTCCAGCCACCGTCAACGGTCAGCACCGAGCCGGTGACATAACTCGAGGCATCCGAAGCGAGGAAGAGCACGGCTCCTTGGATCTCGCTCAGTTCGGCCCATCGTTTAAGGGCGACCTCGTGTTCGATCACTCTGCGGGAGTGTTCAGAATGCTCGAACGGCAGGTTCATCTCGGTGAGGAAGGGGCCCGGGGCGATGGCGTTGACCGTGATCCCCGCTGGTGCCCACTCGACTGCGAGCGCTCGTGTCAGCTGCACGATCGCTCCTTTCGATGTCGTATACGGAGTGCGATCTGCGGCGGCCACGAGTCCGAACGTCGATGCCATGTTGATGACTCGTCCGTGACCGTGGCGCCCGAGATGTGGGCGAGCGTGTTTGCACAGCAGCCACGGTCCCGTGACATTGACCGCCAGGGAGCGTTCGAAGTCGTCGCGTTCCAGGTCCTGGATGGACCCTCGGATGTTCACCCCGGCGTTGTTGACGAGCACGTCGAGCCGGCCGAACCGCTGGATGGTGAGGGCGATGACTTCGGCGACTGCGGACTCGTCGGTGACATCTGCCGTGTGGCCGACGACAGCGGAGCCCGTTTCATCTTCGATGGCCGCTGCCGTCGCTACCAAGGCGGCAGTGTCGCGCGCCACGACCACGACGCTGGCGCCCGCCCATGCCAGAGCAGCGGCTGCTGTCGCCCCGAGCCCCCGGGAGCCACCGGTGACGACAGCCACTCGGCCGTCGATCCGGAACAGGTCGAGCGGATTAGGCGCCGTGAGCCTCCTCATAGGACGGACCGCCCGCCGCGTCGACCCAGTACTTGCGCGCCCAACCCACGCCTTTCCAGGTCTTGATCCGGTTCGGAGTCATCTTGATGAGCCAGCGCGGTTGCTGGATCGTCGAGGTGAGGTAGGTCGGTCCGTTCGGACCCAGGTACCGATACGACATCTCCTCGGCGACCTGAATCCATTGTCCGCCGACATTGGGCGTCTCGACGACTTCAGCCAGGCCTTCCATCACCACCTTGGGAATCTCCACGCTCTTGCCTGATTCATCGGGATCGCTGTGTTCGGAGTCGATGACGACAGCCACGCGAGGATCGTTGTCTATGTATCGACACCAGGCCGAGCGCTCCCTGCCCACGAACCACAGAGCCTCACCGTCCCACTGGTACCAGACGGGGATCACGTATGGTGCACCGTCTGGCTTCAGCGTCGCAAGACGCGCCAGCGAGTTGCCTGCGAGGAACTGGTTCATCTGTTCCCGCGTCAGGCCCCCGAGTTCCCCACGGAAGTCTTTTCCGGCCATTGCCTCCTCCTCTCGTGCTCGAAAGCTCAGTTTCCGTGCACTTCTTCATACGACGGGCTCTTGTCGCTCTCGACCCAGTATCCCTTGGCCCAGCCGACCCCCTCCCAGGTCTTCACATGATCTGGGGTGACTCGGAAGAGCCAGCGCGGCTGGCCGAGTGTCGGAACGATGTAGTCGGGTCCGTTGGGACCGAGATAGCGCATCGCCATCTTGGTGGCGTACTCGACCCACCGCCCGCCGACATTCGGTTCTTCGATCACCTCGGCCCTGCCCTGAGCAAACACCTTTGGCATCTCGAACATTCGTCCATTCTCGGGATCGGACACCGACGTGTCGTCGATGACCAAGCCGACGTCGGGACGTGCCTTCATGTAGCGGGCGATGGCCGAACGCTCCCGGATCACGAACCAGAAGGCGCTGCCATCCCAGTGGAACCACAACGGAAGCACGTACGGACGGCCGGCGTCGTCCTGCACGGCCACTCGGGCATTCGTGCTTCCCGCCAGATATTGGTTCATCCGCTCCTCGCTCATCCCGCCGATCTTGCCGCGCCAGTCCTCGGCCACGAGACTTCTCCCTCTGTTCGCCGTCACGCACCGGTTTCGGCCCGCAATTGACATTATATTATTCTGATCGACTGGCACGCCCCGGTGCACGAGGGTCATGATCGAGTTCGAGGGACCAACCGACCGAGGAGCGAGTGTGGAGCCAACGTCCGAGCGGATCGACGACAGTACCGAGCCAGACCAGTTTGCAGTCTCTGTGCGGAACCTCGTCAAGTCGTTCGAAGTCGGGGGTGGAATCTTCGGTGCCGAACGGGGCCAGGTCTCTGCGGTGGCCGGCGTCTCGTTCGACATCCGCTTCGGGACGACCCTTGGACTCGTCGGTGAATCGGGGTGCGGCAAGTCGACGACGGCTCGCTGCACGCTCCGGTTGATCGATCCCACGTCCGGCGAGATCGTCATGCGGCGTCCAACCGGGGACGGCAGGGTCGAGGCCATCGACGTCATGACGGCCGACCGCCGCGACCTCCGACGACTGCGCCGCCAGATGCAGATCGTATTCCAGGATCCGTTTGCTTCGCTCAATCCCCGCATGACCGTCGGCCAGGCCCTGCGGGAGCCCCTTGGGGTTCACACCGACCTGCCTCGGGCCGAGCAGGACTCGAAGGTCAGAGATCTCCTCCAGCTCGTCGGGCTCCACCCTCGCATCGTGGACCGCTACCCACACGAGTTCTCCGGCGGACAGCGCCAGCGGATCGGAGTCGCCCGGGCGCTCGCCTTCAACCCGCGGTTCCTGGTTCTCGACGAACCAGTGTCCGCACTCGACGTCTCGATCCAGGCACAGGTCCTCAACCTCCTCGAAGAGCTGCAGCACGATCTGGGCCTCACCTATCTCTTCATTGCGCACGACCTCGCAGTGGTGCGACACATCTGCGACGACGTTGCGGTCATGTACCTCGGGAAGATCGTCGAGTACACATCGACGGACAGATTGTTCTCCGAACCCATGCATCCCTATACGCACGCCCTGCTCTCCGCCGTCCCGGTTCCCGATCCGAAGACCGAGCGACGGCGAACCCGCATCCTCCTCGAAGGAGACGTACCCAGCCCCCTGAACCCCCCGTCGGGCTGCCGGTTCAACACACGTTGTCCGGTGGGGAAGGACAAGGAGATCTGCCGAACGATGGAGCCACCCCTCGAGGAAATCCGGCCTGGTCATCGGGTGGCGTGTCACTTCCCAGAGGTCAAGGAGGTCGTCTGAGCATGGAGTGGCACGACGTCCGCTCAGGCAACGAAGTGAAACGAAGGCTGCAGTCCGGAGGCCCGGTCGCCGGAGCATTCGTCAGAATTCCCGCTGTCGAAATCGTCGAGATGCTCGCACATGGCGGAAGCGACTTCGTGATTCTCGATACTGAGCACACACCGGTGGGATGGGAAACGGTGGCGGCCATGGTGCTGGCCGCGGACGCATCTGGAACGGTCCCCATCCTGCGCGTGCCATCGGGATCGCGGGACATCATCAGCCGCGCACTGGACACGGGCGCCCATGGAGTGATGGTTCCCCAGGTGGAGGACGCGGCGACGGCGGCGGTGGCAGTGACCGCAACCCGCTACGGCCCCGGAGGCTCACGCGGGGCCGCGGGAACCAGACGCATGGGATACGGCATGAAGATGGGGTACCCCGAGTATGTAGCAGCCGCCAACGACTCGGTGCTGACCCTCCTCCAGATCGAAACGCAAGCGGGAGTGGATTCGATCGAGTCCATCGTCGCGGTTGGCGGGATCGACTGCATCTTCGTCGGTCTGACCGATCTATCGGTCGGCCTCGGCCATCCGGGCGAATACCATCACCCCGACGTCGAGACCGCGGTCGAACGGGTGCTGTCGGTGTGCAATGAGGCCAGGATCCCGGTCGGTGTTCCCGCGTCGAGCGTGGCGATGGCAGCGGAGTACGTCGCACGCGGTGTCAGATTGGTCGCAGGAAGCGACATGGGGATGTTCGGGCCGGCCGCTCGGGGCTTCCTCGAAGGAGTACGCGCATCCTTCGAATAGCTCGATCCCAGACCACGTTCGTCTTCGATGCCGACGCCGAGCCGGTGGCTGTCACCGATCAGGGTCAGCGCATCGTGGTCGAGACCGAGGACGCCCACAGCGGCACCATCACCGGACCCGAGGTGATCTACGCCAACCTCGCCGATGTGATGGAACGTATCGGGGGGGCAAATCCCGTCACCGGTCCCGTCGCAGTCCGCGGTGTTCGCGCCGGAGATCTCATAGAGATCACGGTGCACCACGTGGAGGGTGCCCCCGTCACGGGTTACGGCTACATGTGCACCACATCGACGCTCCACCCCTCCCTTGCCGCCGAGACCACGATCTGTCGCCGCCACGGCGAGGATGTCGTGATCCCGATGTCCTCCCGAAGTGATGTCGTCGTCCCATACCGTCCGTTCGTGGGGACACTGGGCATCGCGCCTGCCGCCGGCGCGGTCCGATCGTTCTCCCAGCGCGCGGACATCCTCGGCAATGTCGACATGCCGGACCTCGAGGCGGGGTGTCGCGTCGTCCTCCGTAGTAACGTCGACGGGGCGTTGATCTCTCTCGGAGATGCGCACCTCGCCCAGGGCGACGCCGAGATCCACCGTTCTGCCATCGAGACCCAAGCGGACGTGACGTTCGAGGTGAGGCGAGTCGACGACCGCCAATACGGGACGCTCCCGCAGATCAACTCGGCGACAGAACTCGGTTCGGTCGCTCCCGGACCCGGACACCTCGAGGATCTCGTCAGAGCCGCCTACGACGATCTGGCGCTTCGCCTACGCACGAACCATGGATTCGGCCTGGCCGAGGCATACCGACTGCTGGGAGCGGTCGGCACGGTGCGCATCGGTCAGGTGGTTCCACCCGTCTATTCGGCGATGGCGAAGATCGAACGCACCTTCGTAGAGGAGATCAAGACAGCATGAAGACGTCGGCGGCCGTCACATCACTCCCGCGTTCCGGGATTCGAGCGATCTACGAACTGGCCTTGAGCGTGCCCGACTCCATCCACCTCGAGGTGGGCGAACCCAACTTCCCGACACCGGCTCACGTCGTGGAGGCGGCGGCCCGAGCGGCCGCAGACGGATTCACCAAGTACACACCCAACGCCGGCATCGCCCCTCTACGCGAGGCTCTCGCCGACAAGGTGGCCACCCGCAATGGCATCGGCGCCACCCCCGAACAGGTCGTCGTCACGCCCGGCGCCGTAGCCGGGATCTACTCGACCCTCGCCGCTTTGGTCGACCCAGGCGACGAAGTGTTGCTGGCCGACCCCAGTTGGCCCAACTACGCGCTGATGATGCGGCTGCTGGGAATCCGCGCCGTCCACTTCCGAGTCAGGAGCCACAGTGGACTCGTCCCCACCGCAGCTGACATCGAACCACACATTTCAGACCGCACGCGGGCCATCATCCTGAACTCGCCGGGCAATCCCACCGGGTCGATTATCCGCGAACCGGCGCTGGTCGAGATTCTCGAACTCGCCCGCCGGCACGACCTGTGGATCCTCTCCGACGAGGTGTACGACGAGATCTGGTTCGACACTCCTCCGATCGCCATGGCACCCCTCGACGACGACGGACGCGTCGTCACGTTCTACTCGTTCTCGAAGACCTACGCGATGACCGGATGGCGAGTCGGCTACCTGGTGGCACCGCCTGCAGTCGCCGCCGACGTGATCAAGGCACAGGAACCGATCACGTCTTGCGTGAACGCCCCTGCGCAAATGGGGGCGATCGCAGCGGTGACAGGCCCCCAGGACTGCGTGGGGGAAATGCGCGCCTCGTACAAGGAGAGGCGCGACGCAGTCGTGGAATTGTTCGAGCGGCGAGGGATCGCACACGTACGCCCCACCGGCGCCTTCTACGTCATGGTGGACGTGGCCGCCAGCGGGATCATGGGACTCGACTTCGCCCGGAGGCTGGTGGTCGAGAAGGGTGTCGCCGTCGTGCCCGGCGACACGTTCGGACCCGATTCCGGACGCTTCGTGCGCGTCTCACTGGCGACCGCTCCCGACCTGCTGCTCGAGGGCTGCAATCGCCTCGCCGATGCCGTTGCGGAGTGGGGCAGCTGACCCTCAGAATCGGAACAGCGACATCGCCGTTCCGCCCCGGATCGCGTCTCGTTCCCGGGGGCTGATGTCGGAAAGCAGATGATCAACGATCGACAGGGTCTGTGCATAGCCCGGGTTCTGCTTGATCCATGGCCAGTCTGATGCCATCAACATCCGGTCGGCTCCGAAGGCCCGGTACACGCGGTCCACCACCTCCTGAAGGTCGCGATAGGGATGAGGCTGGGCGGAAAACGCATATTGACCGGAGAAGTGGACGTATACCGACTGGTGGCGAGCGGCGATGTCTTCGACCAGGGCGAGGCCTGCGGGCGGGAGTGTCACGTCGAACTGCGGACGACGATCGTCGTCGATTCGCAGCTCCGTCTGCATGTCCGGAAGGAAGCCGAGGTGGTTCATCACGACTGTGAGCCCCGGAAGCACGCCCAGGCAGGCATCGAGCAGCCCGAGCTGCTCGGCGGGGCCGTAGAACCAGACCTTCATGTCGTGCGCCCGCATGGCTTCGAGCAGCGGGAAGACGGCCAGTGCCTCAGGATCCGCGCCGGGCTCTCCATCGAGACCGAACAGTCGCATGCCCTGCAGGTCGGCGACTTCCAGACGCCGCTCGAGGTCGGCGACCGGGTCGACCGTCCCGAAGTCGAACACGCCCACTCCCGCGAACCGCCCCGGATAGCGTTGGAGGATCTCCCCCAGGTATCGATCGTGGGGGGACAGCGGCACGATCACCGCCCGGTCGACACCGGCTGCATCCATCGCTGCCAAGTACTCCTCAACCGTTTCCTCGCGCTCAGGTGGAGTCATTGCCTCGAACACTTCACGGGGGTAGTCCTCGGACATGGCCATGAACAGGTGCAAGTGGGCGTCTACGACATCCATTCCCGTCTCCTTCGTATCGTATGGTTCCGTCACCCTCGTGCCACGATGTCGCCCGCCGCCGTACGTTCGGCGATCCAGGCCAGCTGATGCGCGGTCAGGTAGCGCCTGATGAACATCACGAGTTGTTCGACGAGGTGGGGATGTGCGGCCAACAGTTCGGCGCCGACCGCATCGGTACCTGTCGAGATCCACATGTTCTGTCCCGGGAGTCGGGGGTAGATCGAACGCAGGAACGGGTCGGAAACCGGATCCTTCGCACCGGCGATCAGCGCTCGCATCGCGGGCTTGAATGCCGGAAGGAGGAGGCCGGAATCTTCGACCGGCACGGGGCTCACGGCGATCGACACCGGCACTCCGTCACGATCGGAGAGCGCAAATCCGCAGTTCGCAACAACTCCCGTCGAAACGAAGGCGACTGGCCCGAACGCATCAGAGATGGTCCGTAAGGCATCGCCCAGATCGTCGAAGGTGGCAGCCGGATCCACTTCACCGTCGGACAACCCGTGTCCTCGCAACTCGAGGCAGAGGACACGGAAGCCGGCAGTCGAAACGTCGGGTGGCACCGACCCCCACGCATCGAGATCTCCTCCGAGATCGTGGACCAGGACAACCGTTGGGCCATCGGCGGCGTATTCGTGGCCCCGCAGGACCAGCCCCGACGACAGCATGACCTCGATCGGAATCGGCACCCGAGTCATCGGCGGTGAAACGGCTGGGAGTTGATGCAGCGGTACGTTCGACCGTCTCGATCGATGTGCTCGGGGTGATCGTCCCAACAGCGCTGGATCGCGTCTGGACATCGTGGTGCGAAGAAGCATCCCGGCGGCATCATCTGCGGCGGTGGGACTCGCCCTGCGATCGGAATCAGAGCGTCCCGCTTGACACTGGCATGGGGCAGGGCACGGAGTAAACCCTGGGTATAGGGGTGCTTGGGGTCTTCGAACAGCTCGTCGACGGGTGCTTCTTCGACGATCTCCCCCGCATACATCACCGCCACGCGGTCGGCGACCGATGCCACGACGGCCAAGTCGTGCGTGATGAGCAACATCGACATGTGTCGCTCGCGCTGTTCTTCGAGCAGCTTCTCCAAGATTTGGGCCTGGACAGTCACATCGAGCGCGGTCGTCGGCTCGTCTGCGACAAGGATCTGGGGGTCGAGCACCAGCGCCAGGCCGATCATGACCCGCTGGCGCATTCCTCCCGAGAGTTCGTGGGGATAGGAGTCGATCCGTCGATGCGGGTCGGGGATGCCGACATCGTCCAAGATCTCGATGCTCATCTCGTGAGCAATGGATCGGTCGACATCCCGGTGCGCACGGATCACCTCGGCCATCACATGTCCGATCGAGAAGACGGGGTCGAGAGAGGTCAACGGATCCTGGAAGATCATCGAGATCTCTTCGGATCGGACTCGACGCATCTCCCGATCGGACAGTCCGAGCAGATCACGACCGTTGAACAAGACCTGTCCCTCCCGGATCCGCACCGGTGGCGTGGGAAGGAGGCGCATGATCGAGAGCGCCGTTATCGTCTTGCCGCAGCCGCTCTCGCCAACCAGGCAAAGCACCTCGTCCGGGTAGAGGTCGAGAGACACGCCACGAACCACGTCGACGGAGCCGTCGCGCATCGAGACCGAGGTTCTGAGCCCGCGCATCGAGAGCACAGGCTCTGCACCGTCGGAACGAGCCGCCTCCCGTTGGGACACCGCCTCCGCCATCTATACCCTCCTCAAACGTGGGTTGGCGACCGTGTATCCGATGTCGGCGAGCCAGTTACTCAAAACGACGACGGTGACGAGGACCAGTGAAAAGAACTGTGCCACGGGGTAGTCGCGGCGCAGAACGGCATTCACGAGGACCTGGCCGAGGCCCGGCCAGCCGAAGATCGTTTCCACGACGAGGGCGTAGCCGACGATCTGGCCAATCCGGAGACCTGCCAGGGAGATGATCGGGACGAGGGCATTGCGGAAGACGTGCTTTCCGACGATCCGGACCTCGCTGAGGCCCCCTGCCCTAAGCGTGCGAACGAAGTCCTGGTTGAGGTTCTCGAGCATCGCAGAGCGGGTCATGCGGACGGTTAGCGCGATTCCCTCCATCGCCAACACGACGGCCGGGAGAATCAGCTGGCGCGGGCTGCAGCATCCGGCTGACGGCAGCCATCGAAGCGTCGACGCAAACACCCAAACGCTCAGGAGCGCAAGCCAGAAGTTGGGCACCGCCATCGCCGCCACCGAGAAGGACATGATGCCGCCATCGGTCCACGAGTTCCGCCGAACGGCAGCGAGGATGCCCAGCGGTACGCCGATCGCGAAGACCAGGGCGAACGCAGCAGCGCCGAGGATGAGACTGTTACGGCCGTGGTCGACCAGCATCGTCGAGATCGAAGCGTTGTTGGTGAGTGAGTTGCCCAGGTCCCCGCTGAGCAAGCGGCCGACGTAGTCGAAGTACTGGATGTAGATCGCGTCGTTGAGCCCGATCAGTTCCCGGAACGCCTCACGTTGCTCGGACGTGGCAGACGCCGGGAGGCGAGCAGCGAGTGCGTCGCCCCCTGACAGGCGTATCGCATAGAACACCGCGATCGACGAGAGAACGAGGACGACCACCGTGTAGACCGTGCGTGCGGCGATTCTCTTCACCTGTCGTCCACCCCTTTGGCTTCGTGCCGCAAGCGGGGGTCGAAGACATCGCGGAGGCCATCACCAATGAGGCTGACCGACAACACGAGCATCACGATGGCGATGCCGGGCACAGTGGATTCCCAATGGTTGATGCGCAAGAAGTTGCGTCCATCACCCACCATTTGGCCAAGGCTCGGCAGCGGTGGCTGAGCGCCGAGACCGATGAAGGCGAGGGCAGCTTCCGCAATCACTGCGACCGCCACGTAGTACGAGGCCAGGACGAGTGCCGGAGCGAGGATGTTCGGAAGTATGTGACGCCACATGATGCGGGTCCCCGAATAGCCTCCGGCACGAGCGGCTTCGACGAATTCGCGCTGTGCGAGCCCGAGGACCTCACCGCGCACGACGCGAGCGATGGCGGCGGTGTTGACGAGTCCGACAGCAAGGATGACAGGGAACAACCCCTCGCCGAATCCACCAGCGAACAGCACCGCAACGAGAATGAGAGGAAAACCCCACACGAAGTCGACGACCCCGCCGATCGTCCGATCGACCTTTCCCTGCAGATACCCCGCGATCATTCCGAGCACGATGCCGGCCACCAATGCCAATACCGTCACCCCGGCGGCCACGATCAGGCTGATGCGGATCCCGACAAAGGTACGGACAGCCAGGTCACGGCCCAGCCCGTCGGTGCCAAGCAGGTGACCCTCGCTTCCCGGCGGGAGGTGCACATTCTGGAAGCTCTGTGCCGTGTAATCGGCGCCGGAGATCGTCGGTCCGAGGATCCCGGCTCCCAGGACCACCACTCCAAGCACGATGCCGAACAGCAGGAGCTTGTTCTTCCGCATCCGTTCGAGCGTGCGTTTCCACGGGGTGACATGCTGGGATTCCTCGAACTCGGCGAGGCTCTGTGTCCACGCGTCGCGGCGGGCTGCCGCCGCTTCGCTCAGCTCGGTCATTGGTCCTTGATTTTCGGTCGGAGGTGTGGGGGTGTCGTTTCCGACCCCCCACGTTCTTCCATGCTCAGGCTTCGATCCACGTGTCGTTGTAGTACGGGTACAGGTTCCAAACGAACGGCTGCCAGCCATGCACGTTGTTGTTGTGCACGAACGTGGCGTTCTGATTCATGATCGGAAGGAACGGGAGCTGCTCCGCCCACGCGAGTTGGAACTCCGATGCCGCCGTCTGCGCTTCCTCAGCAGTGCCGGCCTGCTGCCAATTCGCGATGGCTTCGTCGATCCTCGGCTCGACCGCATGCGAGAAGTTCGGGACCGGAATGAACTGGGATCCACCGAACAGCGTCAACACGTCGATCGGAATCGGCCATAGCCAAAAGAACAGCGACATCGGCGACGCGTCTCGACCGGCACCGCTCTGGAACTCGAAGGCCACAGCTCGGTCGACCACCCGCAGGTTGGCAACGACGCCGACAACCGAGAACTGCTGGGCGACTGCTTCGGCCACGGCACGCTGGACAGACTCGTCCTCGACGAGATACTCGAACTCGAAACGTGTGCCGTTGCGCTCGCGCACTCCGTCGGCGCCCACCACCCAACCGGCTTCATCGAGCTTGGCGTTGGCCAGATCGATGTCGAACTGGTTGAACTCCTGGACAGCCGGATCGTAGTTGCGGTCGGTCGTCGGGAACGGGCCGTAGGTCGGTGCACCGTTGCCGGCGAGGATGGCCTCCACCATGCCCTCTCGGTCGATCGCATGAGAGAGCCCCTGTCGGGTCAGCACATCGGCGAAGAACTCGTCGTAGTCCCTGTTCATGGCAAGGTGGAACCCCGACCACTCGGGGTGGCGGATGACCGTCAGGTCCGGGTTCGCTTCGAGCCGGGCGATGTCCTGTGGTGCAGGTCCGATCAACGTGTCGATGTCGCCGTTCTCGAGCTGGGTGGCTCGCTGGCCGGCCTCGGTGATCACTGACCAGCGGATGGCATCCAGGTGTGCCTTGCCCTTATTCTCGAAATAGGGCGTGAGGGAACCCGGATAATCCTCCCAGCGGCGGACCAGAACATGACTGCCAGGCACCCATTCCTCGTGCGTGAAGGGGCCGGTCCCGTCGGCGAATTCCGTGCCGAAGGTCGAGTCGACGGCCGTTCCGCCCGCCTCCTTCCATGTCTCGATGTTGATGATGCGCCAGTAGCCGGTCTGGTGCGGGCCGAGCGCACCCACCCACGGGTTCTTCATCCGCATGATGACGGTGTCGCCATCGGCCTCATAGGTGTCAACCGGCGCCGCAAGTCCGGCGATGAAGCTTTCTGCTTGCACCGTGCGGTAGAACTCGGCCACCGCCTCTGCATCGATGGTTCCGCCCGAGTGAGAGACCTTGCCACTGGGAATCGTGAACGTGTACGTCAGGCCATCGTCGGAAACAGACCAGTCCGATGCGAATTGGGGGACGCTCGCTCCGTCGAAGTCGTTCGTCAGGATTGCCTCGTACATCGCGAAGAAGGCCGGGTCGTACCAGTTCGTGGTGATCGGGTCGTGTTTCGAGACGTCGCGGTTGTATCCCTCGCGCAGGGTGCCTCCCGTCACCGGGCCACCGGTGTCCTCTCCACCGTCGTCACCACCGTCGTCACCGTCGTCACCGGCGTCACCGGCACCCGCTCCCGTGGTGTCACTGCCTGCTCCACCGGTCGTGGTGGTGGTGTCTTCGCTGCTGCAGGCTGCGAGGATGGTGGCGGCCGCCGTCATCCCGATGCCGGCGATCCCCAGCCGCCTCATGAAGTCTCGCCTCGAGATCCTCGTAGCCTTGTAGAGCTCGGCGAGTTCGGCCACCTCCGGACCGAACTCCTCCCTCATCCAAGAGCTGTTGCCCATAAGGTCCTCCATCATCGTCACCGGCCGAGCGTGTTCGGGCCGTGCGAAAATCTTATACGATTTATGAGTGACGCGCCGGCCAGGTGTGGATCGAGTCCGAACGGAGGATCAGAACGTGGAGAACGAACGGTTCCTGGTGACGGGAGCGGCAGGGTGCATCGGAGCTTGGACGCTCGCCCGACTGGCGAGCGAAGGCGTCGAGACGTTCGCACTCGACCTTTCCGAAGACAACCGACGTCTGTCGCTGGTCCTTGGTGGCGAAGAGAGTCACGGTGTCCGCCGACTCGTCGGAGACATCCGCGACCCCGGGACGGTCTCCTCGGCGATCCGGCAGAATCAGATCACCCATGTCGTCCATCTCGCCGCCCTGCAGGTGCCGTTCTGCCAGGCGGATCCGGTAGCCGGCTCCGAGGTCAACGTGACCGGCACCATCAACATCCTGGAGGCCGTGCGTCGCAGTGACGGTGCAGTACGTGGCCTGTCCTACGCCAGTTCCATCGCGGTATTCGGGGGTCCCGACCTCTACCCCGACGGTCGCGTCACCGACGACTCACCACTCGCCCCGGCCACCCTCTACGGCGCTTACAAACAGTGCAACGAGGCGACCGCACGCGTGTACGCCGCAGATTGGGGGGTGGGCTCTGTCGGACTCCGACCTGCGGTCGTTTACGGCGTCGGCCGGGATCAGGGACTCACCTCAGACCCGACCAAGGCGATGCTCGCAGCCGCCGCCGGAGAGTCCGCTCACATCGCCTTCGGAGGCACCTCGACGTTCCATCACGCCGATGACGTCGCGGCAGCGTTCATCGCCGCTGCCCGACTCTCGACCGCCGGCGCTCGGGTTCACAACGTGGGCGGCGTCGATGCACCCATCGCTGAGATCGCCGGACTCATCGAGTCCACCGTTCCGAACGTGTCGATCACCCACGACGACGGCGCCCTCCCCATCCCGGCGACGGTCGACGGATCACATCTCGACTCGCTACTCAACAGCGCAGTAAGCCACCGCCCACTGGATGACGGGGTCGCCGACACCATCGAATCGTTCCAGAGGCTGATCTCCGCCGGCCTGATTCGTACGTCCAACTGATGCACCGCCCCGCACGTCCTGGCGGCGTCTCACCGGCCGTCGACGCCCCTGGCTGCGTCCTCCTCCTCGCCGAACGAACCAAGTGCGACTGCGTCGGAGGTCCTTGCCAGATGACGCCGACGCCTCGGCGATACATCCACCGTACGTACGAGGCGGAGCATGAGTGGCGCTCACGAACGGGTCGACGGATAGGCGGCGCGAAAGCCATCCACCGCCTGTGCTGACCATCGATCGCCGAGCGGCAAGGTGAGCTCGACACGGGGCGGGCTCTCGCATGGGCGGCCCTGGGAGACATGCAGGGTCGTCGCCCCGGGTCGCTTCACCAGCAAATAGCTGTAGACGGTTCGGTGGAGGGCGTGGTTGCAGATTCCAGTCCCACCGTCGTCGTGGGCGGCCTGAAGGGCGAAGATGCCTTCGATGGAATTCGACTCTTCCAACCGCACTTGGGCGGCGCGCCGGCGGTTCTCGCTCGTCACCGTGTCATCATCGGTTGGGTTCGCCCCCAGCACGACGTGATGGTTGGATCGGGCAGCGGGAGGTTGGAGGGGGACAACCTCTATCTGTGATGACTTGACTTCGACCGACACCGACCGTGCGGCGTCGATCATCAGAAGGTTTCCCCACAGGTACGGCGTCCGACGAGTCGCGGCGCGAATCGCGTCGACAGCCGACGGCACGTCGGAACCGCGCCGCAGTGCGATCTCGACGAGATCGTCGTAGTTGGCGTGATCGTCGAGTGTGCGGACGTTCGAATCACAGCACAGCAGCCCTGCGGCGTTCGCTCCGACCGAGAATCCCGAGAACTGGTCGAGATCGAGATCGGCTCCCGCCCACGTCGTGATGCCCTCGACGCCGAAGACGTCCGACTCGACGACGATTCGGTCGTCGAAGTGGTCACGCCCGAAGTCCTTGTTCTTGAACAGCACGTACTCGTCGTCCGAGATGCGAGTGACCCCGGTCGTGCACATCGGATACCTCCAGGTACGGAACGTCCCGCATTTTATAACTTCTCGAAGTCGACTGGGCAGTCTCGCCCGATGACGGTCCAGTCCGGCGCCAATCGAGCCCGCATCGAGGCGCTCCTCGTACGCTACGTCGGAATCCATTCGGTCAACCCGGCAATCGACAGCGGACCAGGCGAGACCGCTCTCGGACGAGCACTCGAGTAGGACCTCAGGTCTCTGGGCCTGGACGTGATGCGACAGGCGGTGGACGCCCCTCGCCCGCCCGCCTGGGGCGCCAGGATCGCCCGAGCTCCTCTTCGAGGCCCACCTCGACACCGTCGGGCTGTCGGGGAAGGCGGAGGCACGTCCCCGCGTCTCCGGCGACCTCGTCCACGGCCGCGGTGCGTGTGACGCGAAGGGCTCCCTGGCCGCCATGGTGGAGGCGATGGCTCTGCTTTCGATGATCCCAGCGGGTCAACGATGCTCCGTGACACTTGCCGGAACGATCGACGAAGAGGTAGCCGGCACCGGCGCACAGCGTCTCGTCGGTCCGACCCCCGATTACCACCTGGCCGTCGTGGGGGAGCCGACAAGTCTGGAACTCGCCGTCGCCCACAAGGGCGTACTGCGATTCGAGATCGTCGCCCATGGCTCACCCGCCCACTCATCGAAGCCCCACCTCGGGGTGAACGCGATCGAGGCGATGGCAACCGTCGTCGCTGCCATACGCGACGAATACGCGCCGTCTCTGGCGGAGATCGTCCACCCGCTGGTCGGCGCCCCCACGGTCTCGCAGTCGACCATCCGCCGAGGAACCGGCGAGAAGGTGGTGCCCGCCGAGTGTGTGCTGTCCGTCGATCGGAGGGTGGTGCCCGGCGAATCACACCGTGCGGTGCTGGAGGGAATCGACCGCGTGCTGGGAGCCATCACCATTCCGGGAGCACGGATCCAACGGCGAGAACCTCGCCTGGCCACTGCCGCCCTGGACACACCACCCGATCACCTTCTTGTCAGAGCGATGCAGAAGGCCCGCGCCGCCGTGGTCGGAAGTCCCGGACAGCCTGTCGGCATGGCCTATGGAACCGACGGCTCGTTCTTCGGACCGGCAGGCATTCCTTGCGTCGTGTTCGGACCCGGCAGCATCGACCAGGCCCACTCCGATGATGAGTGGGTCGGGATCGAAAAGACGGCGCGTGCTGCCGAGATCCTCGCCCGCACCGCAACGAATCTGCTGTGATCAGGCCTCGGGCACGTCGTAGGTCTGAGCGGTGAGACCGCCGTCGACCACCAGGTTGATGCCGGTGACATACCGCGCCTCGTCGGATGCGAGGTACAGGAACGCCTCGGCGATGTCGTCGGTGGATGCCAGTCTGTTCGCCGGCACCACCGGGAATCCCTCCGTGCGCCATTTGTCCATCAACTCGTCGCCAACCAGATCGATCGACTGCTGAGTGTCGGCCGGACCAGGTGCTACGCAATTGCAGCGGATGCCGTACGGAGCGCCCTCCACGGCTATGGCCTTGGCCAGGGCAACCAGACCCGCCTTCGCCACGCAATACGCCGTGAATCCGCGCCCGTGTCCGAGGGAACTGATCGAGGAGGTGAACAGAATCACTCCCCCGCCCGTTTCTTTCATGGCACGCCCCGCGCGTTGAGCAAGGACGTAGTACGCATCGAGATTGACGCTGAGCACCCTGCGCCACGACTCATCCTTCATGTCGAGGAACGGCTCGTCGACCCAGGCCGCGGCATTGGAGATCACGACATCGAGCTTGGGGTCCACCGCCAATGCCAGTGCGATCGCCTGCTCACACTGGCTCATGTCGGCTAGATCGACTTCGATCTCGACAGGGTTCGCACCGCGCTCTCTGATGGCCGAGGACGTTGCCAGCAGGCGCTCAGGTACCCGGTCGACCAGATAGAGGTTGCGGGCACCCTCTTCAGCGAACCTCTCGGCCGTCCTGCGCCCGAATCCACTTCCAGCCCCTGTAACCAGCACATTGCGACCTTCGAAACGACGATGGCTCATGAGTTGGCGACCCAACCGGCAGCCGGTCCTGGTCCGCGCTCGGGTGGAGGGATGATCACATGCTCCTTCACCAGCCAGAACGTGCCACTGGTCTTGGCATACCGCGAGACGTCATCCCAGGCCGCTGCCACCTCAGGCGACGCGCCCGCAGCGAGAAAGGCCTCTTCGTCATCGAACCATTGCTCGACGAAGGCCTCCGTCTCCAACTCACCCTGAACCTTGCGGATCACCTCGGACACCACGTAACCCCGTAATCCCGGCGCCCGTGCCGAAATGGGGGCGTGAACCTCCATCCAATAACGGAAGAACTCCTCGGTGGTGAAGTCGTCGCGTTTGTACGCAGTTCCGACAGCTTTGATCACATCGACCTCCCGGGCTCGGATCCCGACGAAAAATGTATCAAATCCGGATCGACGACGCCGCCCGGGAACGTACCCTCGCCGCAGAGCATGCCGACACTCATCGTCGACGACGACGTCAGGGTGCCCACGCGAGACGGAACGAGTCTGGCAACGACCGTGTTCCGACCCGCAGGGAAAGGCCCGTATCCGGCGGTCCTGATGCGGACCCCGTACGACCGCACCAGCGCTGCATCGGTCACGCTCCAGGTGAATGCTCCCGCGCTCGCCGCTGCCGGCTATGCCGTCGTCCTCCAAGACGTGCGGGGCCGCTTCGGATCGGAAGGTGCCTTCGAACCGTTCGTGTCCGAGCAGGAAGACGGCATCGATTCGCTCGACTGGCTGGCCGGACAGTCATGGTGCAATGGACGAATCGGGATGGCAGGTGTGAGCTACAACGCCTTCGCACAGATCGCCGTCGTTGCCGCGGGCACGGATCACCTGCGGGCATGGGTGCCGGGCCTCACGCCCGCAGACGTTCGCACGAGCTGGATCCGGCAGGGCGGCGTGTTCGATCTGGGGTTTCACCTGGCTTGGGCACTCGGCGCCATCATCGGGAACAACCGCCGCACTCAGGACCCGCAAGCGCTCTCCGCGGCGTTCAACGACCCAAGTCACGCGGTCCGTCGGGGACCGACCGACCAACCGGAGCTCACCACCCACCAGGCGGGCTCTTGGTACGGCGCATGGCTCGACTGCACGGATCCCTACCCGGACGACAGCCGAGTACCGACGATGGCCGCCCTGGGCGCCATCCGCACACCGGGCCTGGTGATCGGAGGGTGGTTCGACGTGTTTTGCCACGGATCGATCGAACTCGGCGCCGCCCTCCGCACGGCCGATCCCGAGAACCATGCGTACATCGTCGGACCATGGGACCACGCCGGGCTCCCGCTCCGACGCCGCTCGGGAGACCGAGACTTCGGCGCCGCAGCTGCAGTCGACCTGCATCGGTCACAGCTGGCCTGGTTCGATCGCCACCTTCGCGATCTCGACTCCCCGACCCCCCGCGCAGAGGTATTCGTCACAGGAGCCAATCGATGGGCGGATGCTGCGGCTCTCCCGGCGGCGATTTCACGGCAGATGGCACTCACATCCGGCCAAACGATCGAAGAGAACGGTGACACCGGCGAGCACCAGGTGACTCTCGATGCCAACGATCCAACCCCGACGTTGGGAGGACGCATCTTTCCCTGGGAGCCTCTCCTCCGTTGTGGCTCGTTCGACCAGAGCCGTCGACGCCAACGCTCCGACGTTCTCGCATTCACCGGGCACCCTCTCGAGAGGCGGATGCTGGTCGTCGGTCGCGTCCGGTGCCGCATCCACCTGCGCTCCGACGTCGACCAACCGACCGTGGCCGTCACTCTCGTCCAGGTCAACGCGGATGACACGGCCTTCAACATCGCAGACGGACTCGGCATGAGTCCCGCTCGCGCCGGCGAAGAGGGCGAGATCGAAGTCGTCGTCGGCGACATCGCCCACGAGTTCGCGGCGGGATCGAGGATCGGGCTCGACATCGCTTTCGGATCCTTCCCGCGCCTCCCGCCTCAGACAGGCAGACGCTCTGTGGGCCAAGCCATCCTGACCCTCCCCGAGGTACGAGTTCGAATCGATTGATGAGTGGCCACGCCCCTGCGTCCCGCCAGGATGGATCTGAACGCCAAAAGGGGACCGAGTCCGCGCTGAGGTTCCGACATCTACCGCGTGCCGGTCGGCTGGGCGCATCGGTGTGATCGAGGCGCCAACCTTGCGGCACCACGGCTCCGAGATCCAAGTCGAGGTCTCCTGACGTCGCCTGCCCAGATTTGATAATATTTTGTTTCGACCGGGGCCTGGCGGTCACACGTCCGGCGGCCGTCCCCGGGATCGGGCGGCCAAGAGGAGGAACGGCGTGACAGAGTTCAAGCAGGACCGCTACTACGAAGAAGGCTCCGATGCAGGCGGAATGCCTTGGAGCCAGGTCAGAGAGTTCCTCGCCAGTCCGGACAGCCGCTGGCTGCTCAAGCTCTCGACTCTGCAGGAGGACGGTTGGCCGATGATCGCTCCACTGTGGTACCAGTGGGACGGCGAGGCGTTCTACGTCGTGGGAAGAAAACGGAGCAAGTGGGTCGCGGACCTGCAACGAGACCCACGATGCGCGATCTGCGTCGAGGAAACCGCTCATCCGAGAATTCGAAAAGTCCTCGCTCAGTGCACCGCCGAGATCGTGGAAGGCCCAGTCGTCGGGGAAGGATCGCAGTGGGTGCCCATCGCCAACGAGATGGCGACCAGGTACACCGGTCCGGACGGACCCGAGCAGTTGAAGGCCTCGTGGGGTTGGGAACGCTATCTGGTCCGCCTCGTGCCGCGGAACGGCAGGGTCAAGACCTGGCAGGGTGCTGACTGGGCTTTGAGCTACTTCGACCCAGGACAGCGGCCCGATCTGGAGGCCAAGGCCGCCAAGAGCTCGAAGTCGTGAAACCCGCGGCCCAGCGAGCAACCGGTCTGCGACGCTCGGAGATCAGGGTGTTGTTCGATGCCGCCGCCCAACGCTCCGACGTGATCCGACTCGAGGTCGGCGAGCCGAGCGATGTGACACCCGCCCACATTATCGATGCTGCCGCCCGAGCCGCTCATGACGGGCACACCGGATACGGCCCCAACGGCGGGCTGGCATCGCTGCGTGTGCTCCTGTCCGAGAAGGTCGCACGAGTCGACGGCTTCCATGCCGCCCCGGACGAGATCGTGGTGACGCCGGGAGGGATGAACGCCCTGTATTCGACCTATCTCGCGCTCATCGAACCCGGCGACGAAGTCCTCTTACCCACGCCAGGCTTTCCGAACATGGACGAGATGGTTCGGCTCGTCGGCGGATGCCCCGTCTTCTACGAGCTCGCAGCACCGAGCGGGTTCCTCCCAGACGTAGAACGACTGGAGGGTCTGGTGACGGAGCGCACCAAGGTGTTGTTCATCAACACACCGGCCAACCCGACCGGGGCCGTCTTCGGTGCCGATCTGGTGGCCACCCTCGTCGAGTTCGCCCAGCGACACGACCTGTGGCTGCTCTCCGACGAGGTCTACGACGAGATGGTCCTCTCTCGGGATGCCGTTCACACCTCCCCATCGCGTTTCGACGAGGACGGCAGGGTCGTCACGGTCTTCAGCTTCTCGAAGATCTACGCCATGACCGGCTGGCGCGTCGGCTACGTCGTCGCTCCCGGCGAGCTTGCAGGCATTCTCCGAACGCTGCAGGAGCCACAGGTCTCCTGTCCGAGCACCATATCGCAGAAGGCAGCCGAGGCAGCACTGACCGGCCCCAGGGAACCGATTCAACGGATGCTCGACGCGTATCGCCGTCGGCGAACCCTGGCCATCGAGGCTGCGTCTGCCGCAGAAGTCGAGGCAGTGGAACCGGACGGCACCCTCTACATGATGCTCAACACCTCGGCAGCAGGCATGCCCGAGCTCGACTTCGCGATGTACCTGCTGGACGAACTCGACGTGAGCGTCGCTCCCGGCACTGTGTTCGGGCCGGCCGGGCACGGCTGGGTCCGGATCTCACTGGCAGCCACCGACGACGCAGTTACCGAAGGCGTCCGTCGGATCGGAGAAGGCCTCCGGCGCCGCAAGGCGGTTTCCCTGTGACCGACTCACACATCGACGCCGTCCTCGACTACCTCGAGCGGCGAGCTGACGAGATCCTGGAGTTCGCGCGCGACCTCATACGAACGCCCTCGCCGAATCCGCCCGGAGACGAGCGGGCTGTCGCCGACATGGTCACTGCACGATTGGAACGCCTCGGCATCACCGACGTGACGAGACTTGGCGTCGACGAGACGCGCCCCAATCTCGTCGTGCGCGTGCCAGGGACGGGACCGGGACCGACACTGATGCTGTCCGCACACCTGGACACCAAGCCCGCCGGGGATCTCGATGCCTGGGAGACCGACCCATGGGATCCTGTCGTCGCCGACGGGCGCCTCATGGGCCTCGGCTCCGGCGACATGAAGGCAGCGCTCGCGGCGATGGTCTATGCGGCGGGAGCACTCCGCCAACATCCCTCGTTCGGCGGCGAGCTGGTCTTGGTGTGCACGGCCGACGAGGAGGCCGGTTCGGTGGTCGGCTCGAAATGGCTGGCGGAGAACGGACACCTGTCGGCCGACGTCGCAGTCATCGGCGAACCGAGCGGCATCACCGAAGAGTGGCAAGCGATCCACCTCGTCTCCCGGGGAGCTGCACTCTTCAAGGTACGCGTGACCGGCACCCAGATGCACTCCTCGATCTCGGATCGAATACCGGGCGTCAACGCCACGGTCCAGATGGCCCGCCTCATCGATCGGATGGACCGCGAGCTGAAGTCGTACTTGACCTTCGAAGAGCACCCGCTGTGTCCTACGGGACCCACCGTGAACGTGGGCGTGATGGCCGAAGCGGGCGTGTTCTATGGCGTCTACCCCGGTAGGGCCGAGTTCGCTTGCGACGTACGGACACTTCCCGGCATGAGCGAGGAGTCGGTTCGCTCGGACGTAGAGCGGTTCCTCGCAGCGGCGATCGCAGACGAACCGGATCTGCGGGCCGAACTCTTATGGGAGTTGATGGTTCCCGCCACCGAGATCGAGCCGGATGAACCGATCGTCGAAGCATTGCTGGCGGCGGCGGGCCGCGTACTGGAGACCACACCGGAGCTCGACGCTTTCCCAGGTGCCACCGATGCCCCCCACTTCCAGCTGACAGCGGGCATCCCGTGCGTCGCCGCGTTCGGGCCCGGGATGTTGCCCCGCGCACACAGTCCCAACGAGTGGATGGACGCCGGCGGCGCCCGCAAGGCCGCCCTGATCTACGCCGCAGCAGCCATCCACTACCTGAAGGGATCACAATGACGATCTCGCCTTCCAAGCTGTGTGACCGGTACCGCCGCCTCTACATGCCGGCCGTTTGTGATGCCGTGTACTCGCTGGGGATGCCGGAACAGGTCCTTCCGAGTTCGCTCCGCCCCCTCTTCGCCGAACAGCGCATCGTCGGAACCGCCTACACGGTGCAGGGACGGCCAATCGAACCGCATGTGTCATGGGACGAAGGAATCGAGAGGATCTCGTCCTACCTCCAGGTCTTCGAGATGCTGCCTGCCGATTCGGTGCTGGTGTCCGTCAATCCGGGGAGCCACGTCGGACACTTCGGGGAACTGACCGGTAATTCCGCACAGGCTCGCGGTTGTGCCGGTGTGATCCTCGACGGCAACCTGCGCGACATCGAGGGCCTCCGAGAGATCGGCTTCCAGGTCTTCTACCGTGACCTCTCACCACTGAACGCCATCGGACGATGGGAGATGGCCGATTCGCAGGTCCCCGTCTCGATCGGGGATGTCACGATCGAGCCCGGCGACATCGTCTTCGGAGAGTTCGACGGAATCCTGATCATCCCTTCTGCCCAAGCCGAGACGGTTCTCATCACGGCAGAGGAGATCGTCGAGTCGGAGGTCTTGGTGCGCCGGGAGATGCAGTCGGGTGGGACACCGCGCGAGTCACTGGAACGACATGGCCACATCTGAGGCCGTCCCACTCGCCGTCCCACAAATGGGACTCGTCGAGGAAGTGCTCCTCATGCAATGGCTCGTCGAGGACGGGGCGACCGTGGCGGCTGGTGACGAGGTCGTGATCGTCGAGACCCACAAGGTCGAAACCGCGCTGGTCGCTCCCGCCTCGGGCAGGATCACGATCATCGTCCCACCAGGTGACAACGAGATCCCGGTGGGAACCGTGCTGGCGGAGATCCATCCGGCATGAGATCCCGCTTTTCGCTCGAGGGTCAGGTCGCCATCGTGACGGGTGCAGCCAGCGGGCTCGGCGAAGCCATCGCTCTCGGATTGGGAGAGACGGGAGCTCATGTCGTGTGTGCCGACACCCAATCCGAGCTCAATGCGAGCGTGGCCTCGCGAATCGACCGCGCCACAGCAGTGACCACCGACGTCACCGACGCAGACTCTCTTCGGTCCCTGGTCGCCGAGGCTGCAGCCCTTACCGGATCGATCGACATCCTCGTGACCTGCGCCGGCATCGGAGGCCGAGCGCCGGCCATCGACTATCCCCACGAACTGTGGGAACGGGTCCTGGACGTGAACCTGACCGGAACGTTCCGTACATGCCAAGAAGTAGGACGACGGATGATTTCCCAGGAGGGCGGCGGATCCATAGTCACGATCGCCTCGATCGGGGGTCTGGTCGCCTTCCCGGGCAGCGTCGGCTACCAGGCGAGCAAGGGTGCGGTCGTACAACTGACGCGGACCCTCGCCGTCGAGTGGGCGTCGCATGGAGTGAGGGTCAACTCGGTCGCACCGGGGCACATCGCCACAGCCATCGTGCAACGTCAATGGGAGAAAGAGCCGGAGTTGAAGGACTTCTTCTTGTCGCGGACGCCCATGGGACGGCTCGGAACACCGGAGGATGTGGTCGGCCCCGTCCTGTTCCTCGCCTCGCCGGCCGCGGCCATGGTCACGGGCCACGTATTGACGGTCGACGGTGGGTTCGTGGCGCAATGAATGCGGAGAGCACGCCGGCTGTCACCATCCACGGGATGGAGCGCGACATCGCGCTCGGTCTCCATCGAACCATGGTGCGGATCCGAGCATTCGAAACCCAGGTCGAACAGCTCTTTCTCGACGGCCGCCTCCCCGGATTCGTCCACACGTATCTGGGAGAGGAAGCGATCGCAACCGGCGTGTGCGCCAGGCTCGACGCCAAGGATTACATCACCTCGACACACCGGGGGCATGGTCACGCCATCGCCAAAGGCCTGAGCCTCGACGCGGTGATGGCCGAGCTCTACGGCAAGGTCACCGGGGCCTGCAGGGGTCGAGGCGGTTCGATGCATGTCGCCGACTTCTCGCTGGGGATGCTCGGCGCCAATGGCATCGTTGGAGGCGGATTCGGTATCGCCGCCGGCGCAGCCTTCTCCGCCCGCTACCGAGCATCTGATCAGGTGGCGGTGTGCTTCTTCGGAGACGGCGGCATCAACAAGGGAACGTTCCACGAGGCGATGAACTTTGCCGCTGTTCACACCCTGCCCGTGGTCTACGTGTGTGAGAACAACCAGTACGCACAGTTCACCGCACGACAGCGGACAACGGCGGTCGACGACCTCTCGGTGCGTGCCACCGCGTACGGAGTGACCGGGATGCAGGTGGACGGAAACGACGTGGGAGCTGTGTGGTCGGCGGCCGGAGCGGCGATCGCCCATGCGCGATCGGGAGGGGGGCCGACCCTCCTCGACATGCATACGTATCGTTTCGGCGGCCACTACGTAGGGGACGCCGAGGTCTACCGCGACGCGTCCGAAGTCTCCGACCGAAAACGCCTCGACCCGGTGAAGCGGTGGGAGGCGGCCCTCATCTCCGAAGGCTGGGCCACGGCGGACGAGATCACTCGTGTCTGGCAGAACGCGGAGGTGGAGGTCGAGGCGGCGCAGAGATTCGCCGAGCAGAGTGCTGATCCAGATCCGTCGACGGCGCTTGATGACGTCTTCACCGAGGCCGGGCCATGACTGAGAAACGGAGGACGTTCGGACAGGCAACCGTGGAAGCCATGCAAAACGCGATGCGGGCGGACGACCGGGTGTTCGTACTCGGAGAGGACATCAGCTGGGGAGGGAACTTCGGCCAGTTCCGCGGACTCGTCGACGAGTTTGGGGGCAATCGGGTCGTCGACATGCCGATCTCCGAGGCGGTCATCATGGCTGTTGCGGTGGGGGCTGCCGCCACCGGACTACGGCCGGTTGCGTCGATGAGCTTCGTCGAGTTCACCCTCGGCGCTATGGACGAGATCGTCAACCAGGCCGCCAAGTTCCGCTACATGTCCGGGGGACAGGTGTCCGTGCCACTCGTGCTCAGGGCGTCGGACGGGGTCCTCCGCTCGTCGGCCGCCCAGCACTCTTCCAGTTTGGAAGCAATCTTCGCCCACATGCCCGGCCTGAAGGTCGTCGCACCGTCGAATCCGGCCGACGCCAAGGGCCTCCTGCGCAGCGCCATCGACGATCCCGACCCGGTCGTGTATCTCGAACACAAGAAAATCACGTCGCGCCGCGGACCGGTGCCCGACACAGATCATCGCGTACCACTCGGGAGAGCGACCGTCGCCAGACAAGGCTCCGACGTTTCGGTGATCTCCTACTCGGCGATGGTCCCGACATCACTCGAGGCAGCTCAGCGTCTCGCCGAGCTCGGCATCGATGTCGAGGTCGTGGACCTGCGCAGCCTGGTGCCACTCGACTTCGAGGCCATCGCCAGATCGGTGACGAAGACCAGACGAGTCGTGGTGGCTCACGAGTCGTGGCTGTTCGGGGGCTTCGGGGCAGAACTGTCGGCGCAGATCGGCGAGACCCTGTTCGACACCTTGGATGCGCCGGTCGGGAGGGTGGGAGCGGCGTCTGCCCCGATCCCTTTCAGCCCGGTGCTGGAAACAGCTGTGGTTCCCGGGGTGGATACGATCGTCGAGGCGGTCCGTCGTACAACCGGAGAGCGTCCCTCAGAGAGATGACTCGGAGAATCTGCGGTGAAAGGCGAGCGAAGTGCCGTCACAGCGGGAACCCGCTCCGCCGTGTGCCCGCCCTCCCGGCCTGAAGCAGTAGCCGCCCTTTTCGTAGTCGAAGATCTCCACCTCGGCCCCGTCCTGCTCGCTGACAGACAGCGAACCGTCCAGCACAAACATCTCCTCGGCATGGTCGTGGCTGTGAGCGTGCTCGGGGCCGGCAACCCAGTCCTTGGCGCCGCCGATCCACACCGGTCCGCGCGGTCCGACACCCAGCGACCTCACGTAGCGGCCCGGACGACCGTCCTCCGGCTGCCACGCCAGTTTTGATCCTCCGACCACCTCGATCTGGGCGGGTCCGCTGCCGGCGTTGACCTCGAATCGAATGGGCCCGGAGGTCATGAGCAACGCCAGGGTCATGGAGGAGGTGCGAACGCGCGATACGGCACGGTTCGGCGGGATCGCCACGTAATCCAACACTCCGACCTGCGCGCGGCCGACTGTCATGACCCCCTGTACGACGAATATCTCGACACCGGCCGTGAAGGACCCGACGAGGCCTGTCCCCCACCCTGGAGGGATCTGCACCAACCGGGTGGCGTCACCTCGCATGTCGGTGGAGAGGATGCGGGCACGGATCCTGCCTTCGATCCCCGCGATCGTCATGGTTCGGGGAGGCAGTGACGATTCGGACACACCGGCGAGGAGCGTCTGTCGACGGTCGACGACCGCGGGATCGCGCTTGGTGGTCGGTGCCTCGGATCGCTCCACGTTCACCGAAGAACAGTACCGGGGACGCAACATCGAAGAACCGACGGCGTACCCAGCTTCACGCGGCACACTCAGAGTGTCCGGTCGGCCAGGTGTGTCGGGAGCGGCCGCCCATCACGGATGGACGGACTCACGTCCTCGAGTGGCGATCCGCCAACGAGACCTTCCGTCACGTGGTTGGGAGGAAGTCGGCGAACTCATCGAGAAAGCGATCGATCATGAGACGTTCCTCGCCGTCCATCACATACCCGGGACGCCGGCAGTAGTCCCCGGCGATGAGTCCCCGCCGAGCGAGAATCGACTTCTCGGCCTGGACAATCAGCTCGACACCCTGCATCCAGTACGAGATGAAGGGAAGCAGACGCCTGTGAAGCAGATTGAAGCCGGCTGCGTCACCCGTATCCCACAACCGCATGAGCTCGACGTAGATCTCGGTGAACGAACAACCGGGCTGGACGCCGATCGCTCCTCTCCGAAGAGCGTCGGGGAGCTGGACTCCGGCGTAGCCGACCAAGGAGCCGAGCGCACCGCTCGACGCCGCCGCGATCGCCGATACGTACGGACCGGGTGGTTGGGCCTCCACCTTGATCAACGCCAGGTTCGAACGCGCTTCGTGGAGGGACGCCCACACCTCGGCATCGATCCTCACTCCGGTCTGCACAGGGGCGTATTGCGCGATCACGGGTACCGAGACCGCCGCCAAGACTTCCTCGACGTGAGCGATGATCGCCGCCGCCGAAGGCCCCAGGAAGAACGGTGGCAAAAGCATCAACGCGTCGGCCCCGGCGGCGACATAGGTCCGCGCTCTTTCAACCGCCACCTCGGTGGCGTGGTCCGTGACCGAGATCACTGCAGCCACGTTGGCGTTGGAACGTGTCCGCTCGACCAACGCCGCCACCAGCCGCTCGCGTTCGGCGTCGGTGAGTTTGTGAAACTCCGATGCCAACCCGAAGAGCGTCACTGCCGACACGCCGCTGCCAACCACGTGCTCGACAACCGAGATGAAGCCATCGACATCCAGTGCTCCCTCGTCGGAGAACGGAACCGCCAGAACCGGGCAGGCGCCTCTAATGGCGATCATTCGGTCCGCGATCCGAGCCGCCGACAGCAGACCGCTTCCACCAGGGCCGTCACTAGTGCTCTGGCCAGTGACGTTGGCGATGTTCAGGGCGAGTCAGGGGCGTCGCTGGCGAGGACGCAGGACGAAGGCGCACTGGCCCGTTCGTCGAGGACGAGGACGAAGCCAGCGGCGTCATCTGGCCGTCCTGAACGCGGCAAACGTTACTGGTCGGGGCACCAGCTCACGGGTGTGGACTCCATTCACGATCAGAAGAAGGTGCGCACGGCGTCGACAACGCGGTAGCCGTCGTCGACGACTGGGACGAGTCCCCACTTGTCGAAGGCGGTACACGGATGAGAAATGCCGAATCCGATGACCTGGCCGATCTCCACGGACCCCGAGTCCGGCACATGCACCATTGCGTGCTGGTCATTGACGTCGGTCACGACCAGACGCGGATCAGGCTCAACCAAGGATCCGTCGGAACGGCGCACTGCGATCGGAACGGGAAGACCGATGTCATATGGCACGTCCCTCTTGCCGAACCCGACTATTGCCAGATCCGGTTCGGGTCGGGAGAGCACCAATCCCCAGATCTCGAGCGCAGGGATCAGAGAGCCCAGTTCGTGCCCTGCCGACCGACTGAAGGGAGACACGGCGGCGTACAGCCCGTGATCATGGGTCAGATAGCCTCCGCTCCGCAGGATCCGCCTGGTTGGCTGCGAGGGGATCCAATCGAGACCGAACACCTCTGCGACCAGGTCCGGATAAGCGCTGCCGCCGACGCTCATGATCGCTTCCGGCCGGCCCGCGAACGCCCCTGCGGTGATCAAGTCGTCCGTGAGGCTTCTCGAGAACAGGAGAAAATCGCGCACCGCACCAACGGTCTCCGCTGTGCGATCGGCCCCGATGACACCCTCGAACGCCTCCACACCGGCGAGAACCAGGAGCTGGCTTCGGGAAACGGCTCCGACCACGGCCATCGCGTCGTCTCGGCTGCGCGCTCCCGCCCGCCGGCCCTGGACCCCGAGCTCCAGGAGGACGGGGAGTGGATCCGGGGCGGCCGCCGACACCAACAGACGATCCAGCTGTTCGACGACCGCCACCGAATCGACCAGGCAGTACAGCTCGAGAGGCGGGTCATCGCTCATCGACCTGACCACCCAGCGCACCCCGGCCGGGTCGAGGAGTTGGTTGGCGAGGATGATCCGCGGAACCCCGAAGCGATGGAACAACGCCGCCTGTGTCGCCGTTGCGGCGGTCACCCCCCACGCCCCCGCCCGCATCTGCCGCTGGATCAGCTGGGGGGCCATCGTGGTCTTGCCGTGCGGGGCGAGGTCGAATCCGTTCTGGCGGCAGAACGCCGCCATGAGTTCGACGTTGTTGGCGAGCGCCGACTCCTTCAGCAACATCACCGGAAAGGAGAGATCCCCCTCCAGTGCGTTCCATCCCTCACGCCCGATATCGCCCAAGGCGATCGGTCCGGACGCCGCAGGTAGGGCCTTGTGGGCAGAATCGAGGACCTGGGAGAGCATGATCTGGATCGGACGATCCATGGGAGTTACCGTGCCCATCGCATCCTCTCAGAAAGAGACAAGGACGGACAATGAGCACCCAGAAGATCAGCACCGACACCGCACCCGCCCCCGGTGGCGCCTATTCCCAGGCCATCGTTGCGGGGCAATTCGCCTTTCTGGCGGGCCAAGGACCTTTCCTGCCAGGCTCCGGGGCCAAGGTGGAGGGATCGTTCAGCGATCAGGCCCGCCAGACCCTCCGCAACCTCTCGGCCGTGGCCGAAGCTGCGGGCGGTGGGCTGGAGGACGCAGTGCGGGTGGGCGTGTTCCTGCGCGACATGGATGACTTCGCGACGATGAACGAGATCTTCGGCGAGTTCTTCAACGAACCCCTCCCCGCACGCACGACGATCCAGTCGGACCTGCCTGGATTCAGCATCGAAATCGATGCGGTCATCTACCTCGGCGGATGAGACCGGAAGCGGCTTGACCCCGAGCATCGAGTGCTCTGGCCAGTGACGTCGGCGATGTTCAGGGCGAGCCAGGGGCGGCGCTGGCGAGGACGCAGGACGAAGGCGCACCGGCCCGTTCGTCGAGGACGAGGACGAAGCCAGCGGCGTCATCTGGCCGTCCTGAACGCGGCAAACGTTACTGGTCGGGGCACTAGCCAGGCGCCGCGGACTGGGCGCCCCGGCCATGTTCTGAGCCGTCACCCGGATCGGCGAGCAGGTCTCGTCCCTCCTCCGACTCGTCTTCGACGTCGGGCGACTCGTCGAGGAAGTTGCGGAATCCGTCCCGCATCTTTGGCCACAGCCCGCTCGGAGCGAGCACCGCCACCGATGCGAGGGCCAACCCGAGGACCAACGTTCGGAAGTCGGACAAGTCGCGAAGTCCCTCTTGAAGTCCCAACAGCAGGGCCGTTCCCAGGATCGGCCCGCCGAAGCTTCCCCATCCACCGATGACGATCATCGCCAGGACGTTGATGAGAACTGAAAAGGCGAAGATCGACTGTGAGATCGAGCCCAGATAATGCGTCATCAGGCCTCCGGCCAAACCGGTGAAGAACGCACTGAAGCCGAACAGGAACAACTTGATTCGGAACTGATCGATTCCCCGCCCGACGGCGTAGCCCTCGGAGTCGCGCAGCGCGGCGAACGCCACACCAATCGGCGACTGGAACACCCACCAGATCGAGAACGTCGCCACGACGAAGAACCCCAGCGCCAGGTAGTAGGACGGGACCAGATGGCTGAAGCCCGAGAACGGTCCGAAGTCGAGTCTCGGAACACCGATCAGTCCATAGCCGCCGCCACTGATGACTCGTGGACCGTTCGTGACGTAGTTTCGGAGGAGCTCGTGGAAGGCCAGCGTCAAGAGCACGACGTACACGCCGCGCAGACGAAGGCTCGGTAGCCCGATGATCAGTGCCGCCACCGTGGTGACTATCGGAGCGAGTGCGAGGCTGAGCCACGGGTTCCATCCATAGCTCATCGAGAGGACCCCGGTGAACCATCCACCGACTGCGAACAGTGCGATCTGGGCGAACGAGTAGATGCCGGAGACTCCGAGCACGAGATTCCAGGACTGTGCGACGACGCTCCACAGGAAGAATGTGATGAGAAGGTGCACCATGAAGGTCCCGGCTCCGAAACGCAGCAAGACCAACGGAAGGATCAACGCAAACACGCCGAAGGACGAGACGGCAGTCCACTTCGGACTCCGCCACGGGGCGGCGGCCGAATCGATGCTGTCGACTGGCGTGGAGGTCGTCGAATCGGGTGTGGTCACAGGCGTTGCGCCTCCGGGACTCCGAACAGGCCACTCGGCCTCACGATCAGCATGAAGATGATGAAGAGGAACAGGACGGGAAGGGCCCATGCGCCCCCCAGGTACACCTGGACCGAGGACTCGAGGATTCCGATCAGATAGGCGGCAACGATCGTCCCCTTCACGCTACCGAGGCCACCGAAGATGGTCACGAGCAAGGCGATGATCATCGGCGTGAATCCCGACGTCGGGGAGAGAAACAGGACCGAAGACAGAAGCACCCCTGCCAGACCGGCGAGACCGGCGCTGATGATCATGACCAATGCGTATGTACGGTGCACGGGAACACCCATGAGAGCCGCGGCATCCATGTGCTGGGATATGGCGCGGATGGCCATTCCCTGTCGAGACGACCGTAGGTAGAGGAACAGAGCCACGAGCGACACCACCGCCACCAGCACGATCACCAGTCCCTGGTACGAGATACGAACCGACGAGACGACGGTCGACCCGGGAATCACGGCCGGGATCTGCTTCACACGTGGCCCGAAGACGAGAAGCGTGGCCGCCTGAAGGGCGATCGCAACACCGACCGTGGCGATGATCGACGCGCTGTCCCATCCCGGTCGACCGAGCATCGGCCGAATCACGGTCACGTGCATCCCATATCCGAGAATTCCCGCCGCAAGGACGGCGACTGGAATGCCCACCGCCAGCGGCAGACCGATGTTGATGACGGTCCATGCTGCATACGCCCCCGCGACATACAGAGCCCCATGGGCGAGGTTCAACAATCGCACCGCTCCCCAGATCAGTGTCAGACCGATGGCCATGAGACCATAGACAGAACCGGCGAGGACACCTCCCCAGCTGGCTTGCAGCAGTTCACTCACGCCGGCCTCCTCATCCCAAGTATGCAGCCAGAAGAGCTTCGTCGGCGAGCAGCGCCTCGGCCGGGCCCTCTCGGACGAACAGACCGCTTTCGAGAAGGAACACGCGATCCGCCAGCCCTGAGATGTGATCTGCGTTCTCGTCGGCGAGGAGAATCGCCAGCCCGCTCTCCTTGATCGCCTGGATCTGCTCATAGACCTGCTCGATCAAGAGCGGTGCGAGACCCAGGGACGGCTCGTCGATCATCAAGAGCTTGGCGTCGGCCATCAGGCCTCGTCCAATGGCGAGCATGCGCCGTTCCCCGCCTGAGAGGTTGCTCGCCAACAGGTTGTAGCGACTCTTCAGCTGCGGAAGGAGCTCGTACACGCGCTCGATCCGCTCATGACGCTGCTCCCACGCCGCCTTCACGAAAGAACCCATCAACAGGTTGTCGTGCACCGTCATCTCACCAAACAGAGCATCGCCCTGCGGGATGTGAACGAGACCTGCTGTGGCGATCTCGTCGGCGCGCCACGCCGTGATCTCCTGACCGGTGAACCGCAATGTCCCCGCGGTGGGCGTGAGAATGCCAGAGATCGCCCTCAGGAGCGTCGACTTGCCGTGTCCGTTCGGGCCGAGCACCACGACGCCCTCGCCCTCTGACACAGTGAGGTCCAAACCATGGAGAACCGTGGCCGGCCCATAGCCTGCTTCGAGTCCCTCGACCTCGAGGATCATATTCCGACTCCCCCACCATTTCGTCGTGCCGCGACTCCGCCCAAGTAGACCTCCACCACCCGCTCGTCACGGAGGACGTCGGCTGGATGCCCTTCTGCCAGCTTCTGACCGTGGTGTAAGACCAACATCTTGGTGGCGAGCGCCTGCACGGCCTTCATGACGTGTTCGATCATGAGCACGGTGACGCCCGTGGCAGCGACGCGGCCGATCAGATCGATGAACTCTTGTCGCTCGGACGCGTTGAGTCCCCCGACCGGCTCGTCAAGTAGGAGCACCCTTGGGTGCGTCGCAAGAGCTGTGGCGAGCATCAGCCGTTTTCGGTCGAGAATCGGCAGCGTCGCAGCCAACTCGGCCTGACGGCCGACCAGCCCCACAAACGTGAGTGCATCCATCGCAGACGCTCTGGCGTCGTCGTCGAAGCGGAAGCGAGGCCCACGGCTGTCCTTGCCGAACACCGCCGCCACGAGAGCATTGGTCAGCACCGTCTGGGTATCGAAGGCCGTCGTCGTCTGGAATGTCCGGGTCAAGCCCTGGCGGCAGGTCAGGTGGGGAGACGCACCCTGGATCTCCTCGCCTGCGAACCGAACCGTCCCCGCCGTCGGTGGCGCGTGGCCGGAGATCGCATCGAAGAGGGTCGTCTTGCCGGCGCCATTCGGCCCCACGATGGCGAAGAAGTCACCCTCCTCCACCGCGAACGAGAGATCCTTGACGGCGACCAGACCACCGTACCGTTTCGTGACATCGACGCACTCGAGTACGGCCACGGTGTCTCCGTTTGCCTACCCGCCGGCTGTCACGCCCACGGCGGGGTCCGGAACTCTCCGTCTGTGTAGGGCTCGGGGAATATCGTCTTGTGCTCACCGTCCTGAATCTGCACGATGATCTGTGACTGACCGATCGTCGGATCCTGGGTCTGGGTTGGATACTGCAGTCCGGCGTGGTCGAGGAACGAGATACCGCCGGTGACTCCGCGATGGATCACGCCTTCGGTGGCCTTGGCCACGGCCTCATAGTCGTGTGGGTCGCCAACATGCAGGACCGCCTTGGCCCAGGTATTGATCAGGTCGTAGTTCCCGGGGGCATTGGCAAAGCCCGGGGTTGCACTGAACTTCGCCTCGTAGCGCGACACCCAGTCCCGACCGATCTGGTCCGGAAGACGTCCGAGGACCGTTGACCACACCACTCCTTCTGCCGCCTCTCCGGCGAGGTCCAGGTACTCGGGAACCGACGGGCCGTACTGCTGGTACAGCACCGCCGGCATCGAGTTCTCCACGAACTGCTGGACCATGGCGGCGTTGTCCGCCGGGCTGAAGGTCGTCGTGAACAGCACGGACACATCGTCACGGCGCACGCGGGACAGCAGCGGCCCCCACTCCGCCACCTGGCCGGGCGTGAAGTTCTCCCTGCCGGTGACCTCCCAGCCGAGCTCCTCCATCGTCTCCTCGAAGTAGTTAGTGATCGAGGAGCCGTACGGGTCGGTCGCTCCCAGTATCGCCGCCCGCTTGGCGCCGGGGAATGCACCAGAATCGATCAGCTCGTCCATCCACTGGGCAAAGCCGATGCCGTACCAGGCCTCGGTGGGATCGACCTGGAAGATGCTCCAGTAACGGTCGGGGTTCGATTGGTAGAGGTCGGTCCAGGCGGTCTGGGTGTTGAGGTTGAAGTACAGCCGGCCTGCGTCGGCGACGATGTCGAACTCAGGGCCCGTGGCCAAGTGATAGCCCGACACGATGACATCGGGGTTCTCGGTGTCGACTGCCCGCCGGAAGGCGTTGACGATGTCTTCGGTGAACGAGTCCCCATCGTCGATCTCGATGTATTCGATCGGTCGACCGAGGAGTCCGCCGCGCGCGTTTATCTCGTCGATCGCCATCACCGTGCCGTTGCGCATCTCCTGTCCGTCCGCCGCGACCACGCCCGTGAGCGGGAAGATGCCGGCCACCCGGATGGGGTCGCCCGACGGCCCATCGCCGGCCGCCAAGTCTGCAGTCCCAGTGTCACCGATGACAAATCCACCGACGCCGCCGAGTACGAGGCCACCAGCCCCGATCGCCGAGCGCGTCAGCATCTCGCGTCGGGTCAAGCCCTTCTCAGCCATTGCTCCTCCTCCTCATTCGTGTTGTCGCCGCCACCGAACCGATCACTTCTGTTTGCCGGTCAGCTCAAATCGACCTTGACCGGCACGCCGCCCTGTGCCGCGGATTCGTCCATGGCAAAGCAGATCGCCATCGACTTGTAGGAGTCGTGTATCGATGCGTGCGACTCGACGTCGTTGTCGATGCATTCGATGAAGTGAGCGATCTCGTGAACGAAAGGATGATGCGTGACATCACCGCTGTCCGGCTCGATCGTCGGAAACTGCCAGTAGCCCGTCGAGCCGGGATAACGCTTGGACGAGAACACCTGGTTGTTCTGGATCGAACCCTCGGTGCCGAAGAATCGCGTGTTGAAGATGTATGGCGTGTCGCCGTCGAGAATCGTGGACAGTTTGCCGACCGCCCCGTTTTCGAACTTCACCGACGCCACGATGTTGGGGTCGTAGCCGTAGTCGAGATTCTTCTTGGCGGACGCCGAGAAGGCGGATACCTCCACGACCTCGCCACCCAACCAGCGGAGCGCGTCGACGGCGTGACAGCCGCCGGCGATGAAGGCGCTCCCGCCGATCTCCTTGCTGACGATCCAGTCGTAACAGGGATAGGACTTGCTGATGGGATGCCAATAGTCGGCCTCGGCATAAACCAGGTCTCCGACCACGCCGTCGTCGACGAGTTGGCGAATCGTCTCGAGCTGGGGATTCCACCGAAGGACGAACGATGTGACTGACTTGACGCCGCTCTTGGTGATCGCATCGCGGATCCGCTGAACGCCCTCGGGCGTGAGAGCGACCGGCTTCTCGATGACGACGTGTCGTCCGGACTCGGCAGCGCGAACGATGTGTTCGGGGCGAGCATCGGGCGGAGTACACGATGCGATGATCTGGACCTTGTCATCGTCGAAGAGTTCGTCGATGGTTGCGTACTCCCGAGCCGCCACCCCATGGGACTCCAGCAATGCCGTCGCCTTGCCGGGCGTACGGTTGAAGACACCGAGCAGGTTGGTCTGGGGATTGTCGCGGAACGCCTTCACATACTCGCCGGCGACCCAACCGGCTCCGATGATCGCAACTCCGTACGTGTCTCCCATTGGAACCGCTCCTCGCTCCTCGACCTCCGACCGGAGGCGAATGATATAAAGTACGGATCGGGCTGTCAAAGCCCTGGCTGCACGACAGTTGGCGCGGACTCCCACGACAGGACAGGAGCGAGGAATGGACCGGTTCCGAGGGTTGATACCCCCCATGGTCACCCCCATCGCCGGGGGGGCGCCAGACGCTCGAGGAATAGCTGCCCTGGTCGACCATTCGGTCGAACACCTCGACGGCATGGTCGTCGGTGGCAGTTGCGGCGAGGGTCCGAGTCTCGGAGGGACAGGCCGCCTCGAGGTGCTCGGCCGCTTCATCGACGCCGTCGCCGGACGCCTCCCCGTCATCGCCGGCGTGGCAAGTACCAGCCTGTCCGACATCGCGGACCTGATCGCGGCCGGCGATCAGATCGGAGTGGCGGGCTATCTGGTCCCACCCCCGTTCTACTTCACCAACTCGGCGACTGGCGTGATGTCCTTCTTCGGTGAAGTCGCCGGGATGACCGACCGCGAGGTCATCATCTATGACAACCCGAAAACGACGAAGACCCCCATGTCGGTGGAGCTGTTGACATCGATCGTCGAACGCTCCACCAACATCAACCACGTGAAGGTTACGGACACCGACCTGGACAAGGTGACGGACCTCCACGAACGGAGCGACGCAACTCTGCTCGCCGGATCGGACGAGGTCATGCACCATCAGGTGTTGCGGGGGTGCGAAGGAGCAGTGACCGCCGCCCCTCAAGTGTTCCCCCGCCGGTGCCGGGCATGGTTCGATACGGCCGTGGCCGGAGGGGGGAGAGCCGACTACGACCGCCTCCTCCCACTCGTCATCGAACTGATCCAGGGGCCCGACCAGTATCCGGCAGTGGTCAAGCACGCTCTCCTCGCACTCGGCGTGCTGGCCAGTGACGAAGTACTCCCGCCTCTGACACCGCTGGACGACCGACGCCGCAGGGAGATCGCGGCAGTGATACACAGCGATGGAACCGACGAATAGCGGAGGGACAATGCGCTTCGACAACAACGTTGCGATCGTCACCGGAGGCGGATCCGGGATCGGCGCCGTCATGGCTCGGATGTTCGCTGCCGAGGGGGCCGCCGTCGTCATCGCCGACTGGAACGAAGATGCCGCCAACGAGACAGCAAGGATGATCGGCGGCCAGGACGGACGCGCTCAGGCCGTGCGCGCGGACATCAGCACGTCCGAAGGCGCCGAGCAGATCGTCGACCTCGCCCTGCAGAGCTATGGCGCCGTCGACGTCTTGATCAACAACGCGGCGATCGCCGACGGTGACGACGTGCTGATGACCGAGCCCGAAGTGTGGGAGCGCGACGTCGCAGTGGTCCTGAACGGGACGTTTCTCTGTACCCGTGCCGCTCTCCCCCACATGATCGAACGCCGGGGAGGCAGCATCGTCAACATCGCATCGGTGAACGGGTTGTCTGCGCTCGGCAACGAGGCGTACAGCGCCGCCAAGGCCGGCGTCATCAACTTCACCCAAGGGGTGGCGATGCGCTACGGACGTCACGGGATACGCGCCAACGCCATCGCCCCGGGAACGATTCGCACGCCGATCTGGCAGGAGCGCGTGGGTCGGGACCCGCGGGTGTTCGAGCGCCTCGTCAAGTGGTATCCACTCGGACGGGTGGGCGAACCAGAGGACGTCGCAAAAGCTGCTTTGTTCCTGGCGTCGGACGACGCGAGTTGGATCTCGGGGACCGTGCTCCGGGTGGATGGCGGCCTGCTGGCGGGTAACGAAGTCATGACCCGAGAACTGCTGGCGATGGCCGGCGACGAGGACTGACGATGCCAGACATCGTGTTGCGTGGGGGCGTCGTTCTCGATGGGGCCGGCAACCCGGGTTTTCGGGGCGACGTCGCCATCACCGGTGACCGGATCACCGAGGTCGGACGTCTCAGCGACACCGCAGCCACCAGAACGATCGACGTGTCCGGTTTGACGGTCGCTCCCGGATTCATCGACATGCACTCCCATTCGGATCTCCAGATCCTCACAAACCCTGCCCACGAGGCCAAGGTCCACCAGGGCGTCACGCTCGACGTTTTGGGTCAGGATGGCCTCAGCTACGCCCCCGTCACCGACGAAGTGCTGGACGAGATGCGCCGCCAGCTGCGCGGTTGGAACGGGGATCCCGCCGATTTCGAGTGGAGCTGGCGCTCGGTCGGCGAGTACCTCGACCGACTGGACGAGGGAATCGCCGTCAACGCCGCCTATCTGGTGCCTCACGGCACCATCCGAATGATGGCGATGGGACAGGCCGATCGTCCATGTTCCGAAGCCGAGCTCGACCACATGCGTCACCTGCTCGCCACCGGACTCGAAGAGGGGGCCGTGGGAATGTCAGCCGGTCTCACGTATACACCGGCCATGTTCGCCGAGGACGATGAGCTCGTGGAGTTGTGCCGGGTGGTTGCTCGGCATGGCGGCTATTACTGCCCACACCACCGCAACTACGGGAGTCACGCGCTCGAGGCATACGCCGCGTGCATCGACGTGGCGCGTCGGTCAGGTGTCCCTCTCCATTACGCCCACGCCCATCTCGGATTCGAGGTCAATCGGGGCCGCGCCGGAGAACTACTCGCCATGATCGACGCGGCCCGGGCGGAGGGGGTGGAAGTCACATTCGACACCTACCCATATCTGGCAGGCTCGACCTATCTCCATGCGGTCCTGCCGAGTTGGAGCCAGGCCGGCGGCCAGGACGCCACCTTGGTGAGGCTGGCGGATCCGGATCTGCGCGAGCGGCTCCGTGACGAGCTCGAAGAAGCCGGCTCCGACGGCTTCCAAGGCGTGCCGATCGAGTGGGGAAACATCGTCATCAGTGGAACGGCCAAGGAGCACAACGCCCACCTCGTCGGAGTCGACGTGGCCGGAGCCGCCTCGGCCAAAGGGCAACGTCCGATCGACTTCCTGTGTGAGCTCCTGATCGACGAGGAACTCGGCACATCGTGCGTCGAACACATCGGCAACGAGGAGAACGTCCGCCAGATCATGACGCATGTCGCCCACATGGCCGGCAGCGACGGCATCCTCGTCGGAGAACGACCTCATCCTCGGGCATGGGGCACCTTTCCCCGCTATCTCGGCCACTACGCCCGCGAATTGGGGATCATCTCCATCGAACATGCGATTCGGAAGATGACATCGCTGCCGGCCATGCGACTGGGATTCACCGACCGAGGGCTCGTGCGACCCGGCATGGCCGCGGATCTGGTGTGCTTCGATCAGGACACCGTCGTCGATCGCGGCACGTATGAAGATCCGCGCCGGACACCGGACGGGATCCCGTTCGTCATGGTCAACGGTGTGCTCGTAATCGACGGAGGCGAGCACACCGGCAGGCTTCCCGGCCGTGCCTTGCGGCGCGGCGGGTCTCAGCCGGCCAGCGCCGCGTGAATTCGATCCAACGTCGACAGGCGCATGAACCCGTAGTGGTAGAAGTCGGCCCGGATCAACCCCATCTCGCGGCACATCGCCAGCTTGACGGCGAGATTCTCGGACGAGTCGCAATCCGGATCCATCGGACGCATCGCGACTGAGAAATCGGCGTTGCCGTCGATGAGGTCGAGGTAGGCAGCCAGGTCGAGTTGGAGCCGCGCCGGGTTGTACGCGTAGCCAATCGCCTGAATGCCATGACAAGCCTCGGCCAACTGGGCGATGTCTGCTCCCAACCGCCACGCGATCGAGGGAGCCGGCGCGCCTTGAGGCCGTCCTGTTGCATAACCCTTCACCGCACCGGACAGGTCCATGAAGGTGAAACGCCCTCCTCGAGTGTCGACGGCGTCGGAGATGTCGCTCGCCAGGGTCGAGACTGCATCGGCGCGCATGTCGAGGTATTCGCCGAGCGCACCCCCGAACAGGCCGCGCAGTGCTTCCTCGGACACCTCCGTTTCGCCTGCGTCGTCGGGCGGTTCGTCGAACGCGAGTTGGATCTGCTCTCGGGCACCGGTCTTGACGGGTGCTGCGTCCATCCCTCGCGCCTTCGCCCTGTTGAGGCAGTGCTCGCAGAAGCACAAGCCGAGAAGGAACCGGGCCGTCGGTCCAAAGTCGACGAAGTACCGCTCGTGGTGAAATCCGTGCTCCAACGGGTGATAGTGCAGCGACTCGGCCAGCACGCCGTCGAGCCCGTACCGCATGAGGTCGGCCGCGAGTGTGACCGCATACCTCCGCACCTCGGGGTTCGCCGGGCACAGGTCGGTGACGTAAGTGTCGTCGAAGGCATTTTGGACCGCACAATCCGGGTAGCGAGTACCCAAGGTCGTGTTGTGCAGAAAGACGGTCCAGGCGTGGAGTTCCATCGAACGGCGCTCCGTTTGTTCGCGTGCGTCTGCGAAGACGTCGTGTTCCTCGGCGAGACGGGAAACGTGAGGCTGCATACGACCCGAGAAGGCAGCGGCATGCGGGCGGAAGAAGACCGCCCCTCCTTCCAGGAAGTGCACCCGGCGCACCGGATTGTGGGGGAAGATGTCGCGACCATGGTGATAGGACGCTGCAACCGTGACTCCGTCGACACCACCCCGCTCGGCGAGCGTGTCGAGAACGGGTCCGGTCCCCTCGTCGTGCAGATCGGTGGCAAAGGCGAAAACCGACGTCCGCATCGCCGGAGCCGCCTCAGAGCTCACGATCGATGCAATGGCGGTAGATGTCCTGCCATGGCCTGATCCGCTCGAATTCCCCGCTCACGGCGAGCACGTCATGATCGGCGTAGCGGCGTCCGATGATCTGCATACCGACGGGAAGCCCATCCACCAGCCCGGCCGGTATCGAAGCCGAAGGATGCCCGGAGAAATTGGTGAAGTAGGTCAAGCACCACCCGATGAGTTCATCGACTGCCACACCTTCGACCTCCGAAGGTCCCACGGTGTTTCCGTCGTCGCTGTTCGGGACCGGCATCGTGGCGAGGGTCGGCGTCACGAGGAGATCGTGTCCTTCGAACACGTTCTGGATGGCGTCATAGACCGTGGTCCGCATGTCGAAGTCCCGGTTGATCTCGACAGCACTCATCGTGTAGGCGTGGTCGATCCAGCGCAGATACTCGGGCGGGAAGTCGTCACGATGATCCGCCAGCAAATCGATGCCGAGATTCTTGAAGTTCTCGAAAGTCCCGAGGTTCACCAACATGATCTGGCGACACCACAGGTCGCTGAGCTCCCGCTGATCGTACGGGAGATCGATCTCCACCTCCTCGACATGAGCTCCAGCCTCTTCGAACGCACTCACGGCTTTCGCCACCGAAGCCGCCACTGCCCGGTCGACCGGATAGACGCCGAAATCGGGGCTGTACGCGATCCGCATCCCTGCGATCGAAGAACGAACCGATCCGGTGAAGTCGTGCTCTTCGTCCAGACTGAAGGGATCGCGCGGGTCGTAACCCGAGAGCACCGTCAGGGCCAGGGCAGCGTCCTCCACGTTGCGTGACAAAGGCCCTTCGAAGATGAAAGGCATGGTGTTGCCGAAAGCATTGGGACGGATCACGCACGGAATCCGGCCAAAGGACGCCTTGTAGCCGTACAGACCGCACCAAGCAGCCGGAATGCGGATCGAACCACCGCCGTCGGTGCCCTCGGCGAAAGGGACGAGGCCGTCAGCCACCGCCGCGGAGCTCCCGCCCGAGGAGCCCCCTGTGTTCTTGGTAGTATCGAACGGATTGCGACTGGGGCCGAAGAGCGGGTTGTCACAGGTGCCGCGGAAGCCCATCACCGGGCTGTTTGTCTTTCCCATGATGATCGCCCCGGCCCGCTCGATCCGCTCGGAGAACACGCAGGAGAAGTCTGCGATGAAGTCCTTGAACGCACGGACACCGCCGAAGGTGGCGGGCCAGCCCGGCTTGAAGTCGAACAGGTCCTTGATCGCGGTGGGCACGCCATGCAAGCGGCCGAGCGGTGCCCCGGAGACCACGTCCTGCTCGGCCTGCTTCGCTTGGGCGCGTGCGTCTTCGAATCCTTCGAAGATGAAGGCGTTGAGACTGGGATTGCGCCTTTCGATCCGATCGATGGTGGCGTCGATCAGCTCGACGGGTGACAACTCCCGCCTGCGGATTCGCGCCGCCATCTCGGTGGCAGTCATATAGGCGAATTCGTCGCTTGTGGTCATGATCCACTCCGTTCGATCGATGTCAACGACGGACCGGCGGATCATATAACATTTTGCTCGGCCGCGCCGAAGCCGACCGCGTTACCGGGCGCGCGACGATGCTCAGTCGGGCGAAACAGCGGGTCCCGCTCGATGACGGCCTCAAGGACCCATCCCTCGCTGGGCGGTGTCCATGGCTCCGGCGACGGCCAGGCGTATGACCACAGATGCCGCCGAAAAGCCAGGGTGGCGTCCCAATCGAGGCGCGCGCCCGAACCAGGGCTGTCGTCGGCGAGCGGGTCGGCAACGACATGAGCGGCGGCAAAGGCTCGACGGCTGGTGATCGGTTCGGTTGGGCGAGAAAGTCACCAGGCGGTCCGAGTTCCTAGTCTCGCACTTCGCCCGAAGCGACCGGCAAACGCAAGCTGATCATCGTCCGCCCCCAACTCGCGCCAGGCCGTCGACGATCTCGTCGGAGTCGACGACGAGGGCGTACTTCATCGACATTCCTCGCAGGCTCGCGGCGTGGAGCTCGGCGTCGAACGACGCGACACCATCCTCAACCACCACCATTTCGAGACCGTGATGGAAGCCACTGCGGACCGTGTCCTCGACACAGATCTGCGTGACAGTCCCGACGACCACCACCTGGTCGACCGCGTTCGCCCGAAGGGCATCGGCCAGGTTCGTGTTGAAGAAGGCGCTGTAACCAAACTTGTCGATCACCGGCTCTCCCGCCCGCGGAGTGAGATCGTCGATGACCGCCGCACCTTCCAGCATGTCCGCCCGATCGCCGTACCGGCGTTGGTGTCCTGGCCAGCACGACCTCGTCTCGTCTGTGCACTCCGGGGAGAACGCCCACATCAGAGTTTGCGACGGGCCGGCGATGAAGCGGGTGAAGAACACCGGGCGTCCAGTCCGCCGGAAGGCCTCGAGGAGACGCTGAATCGCGGGCACGATGGTGCGGGCATCCGAAACCTCCTGTGGAGCGCCCTGACGGACGAAGTCGTTCTGCATGTCGACCACGACGAGAGCCTGGCTCGCCGGACGCAGTGGAAAGCCTGTCTCCATCATCGCTCCCCTCGCGCCGCTTCCACCAGCCCACGAAAGAGCGCTCGATCACCAATCGAACCGGCGTGACACTCCTTCACCATCCCGACCTCCATCGAGTCCCTCATCAGATCGATCGAATCTCCGCTGTCAGAGGATCCGAATCGCGAAGGATGAATGTCTCCTCCTCCCATCAACAACACGCCATCAACGATATCGAGCGGGGCGCGAGCATCGCAGCCATGACGACGCAGGGACTGGACGACTCGCAGCCGAGACTGGCGACTCGGAAAAGTAAACGTTTACCTGGCCAGAATGGCACTCGAATCGTCGTCGCGTCAAGTGACGTCGGGCTCCAACTCCTTCCCTCAACGGGCGCCAACACCTAGAATTTCTGCTTCAACCTCACACGGCGGCCGCTCCCACGTATCCACGGCACAGAACAGGCGCCCGCGAGCCAGGAGTCCGAAGGAGTCGATCAATGACAACAACAACGCGTATCGAGGGCGCATCGAGTCTGGTCGACCAGGTGCTGACGCTCACCCGCCGAAGGATCCTCTCCGGCGAGTACGCGCCCGGCTCGCGATTGCCGGTACACATGTTGGCCGGCGAGTCAGGAGCGAGTTTGATCCCGGTGCGGGAGGCCCTCCGGATCCTCGAAGCAGAGCGGCTGGTCGAATCGATCCCAAACCGAGGGGCGAGAGTGACGCCTCTCTCGCTCGACGACATGGAGGATCTCTATTCGGTTCGCATACTGCTCGAAACCGAGACTCTTCGGCAGGCTCGCCCTTTCGAACCCGACGAAGTCGCCGCACTCACAGAACTCTTGGAACGGATGAGGGCAGCCGTATCCGTCGATGACATCGACCTCGTCATGGCCCTCCACCGCCAGTATCACCTTGCGCTCTACAGCCGAACCGATTCGAGTTGGATGCCATACATCATCGACATTCTCTGGAAGCACACGGAGCGCTATCAACGCCTTGCGCTCGTCTTCCGCCTCGACGGCGCCGATCTCGAACATCGCAGCGTCCTCGAGGCCCTGGCGCGGGGTGACAACGAACGGGCCGCCGATGACCTGAAGTCACACCTCGAGACGACCGCTCGCCTCGTCCGTAAGGCTCACCAGCGTTCCGCGTCAATCACTTGATGCGGCGAGCACAGGATTGGTGAGCACCCCGAGTCCCTACTGGACACCTTCATGGCCTGGCTCGAGCGACTTCGGCGGAGTGTGATTGAAGCCCACACTCACAGTCGTTGACGATCACGTAGCCGGTCACACAGTCGAGTGCACTTTCTGAGGCGATGTCGCGCCCGCCCCCGCCAATCGCAATCGCAAACTTCGCATCCCGGTCGACGTGGTTTCCTCGAATCTTTATATTATCGGCCGATCACCCTGTCTGACCGTCAACGGCTCAGCACGGCGACCGCGACGTACCGAGGAGGGAGATGAACGACACGATCCAGGGTCCCGCCACGAGCGCTGACCACCGGGGCTCCGATCGGCCAATGCCCCGATCATGACAGTCGTACCCGCCTCACACCCGCGGTGGTCCGCGAGTGCAACGGACACGGCCATCGCGTCAGTCGACTCCGGTCAGCAGTTCGAGATTTCGACACTCGACTGCCGGGCAGAGACGATTCGGGGTCATGACGACCTGCACCGAATCGCCGACGCCTCGCACATCAACCCGATCACGGGACCGATAGAGATCCGCGGCGCGCAGCCCGGCTCGGCTCTCTCGATCACAATCTCGGCGATCGCCCGCCGGGGCAATCCGTTGATGCTGGTTCGACCCGGCGTGACGACATTCGAGTTCAGCGAACATCCCGCACTCGAGTTCCCCCAGGTGCTGGATGATTCTGTCGAGGTGTGTGGTATCCGGATACCGATGGAACCCATGATTGGTTTTATCGCGACCACACCGCAGACCGGGGAGTTGCCGAGCAGCGGGTGCGGAGTGACCGGCGGCAACCTCGACGCGCGCATTCTCACAACGGACGCAGAGGTGCTGCTGCCCGTCGAGATCCCCGGTGCCGGTCTCTTCGTGGGTGACGTCCACCTCGCGCAGGGTGACGGCGAGCTGTTCCTCACCGGAGTCGAGTGCTCCGCATCGGTGCGGCTCACGGCACATCCTGTACCTGACGTCCAGATTCCCGGACCAGTGATCATCAGCAACGACGTCATCTCGATATTGGGTGACGGGGAATCACTCGATGAGGCGGCATCGGTGGCTTCGAACCGGGCGGTCGCACTCCTGACGAACGGGTTCGAACTGTCCAACTACGACGCCGGCTTCGTCTTGAGCGCGAGCGGTCACCTACGCGTGTGCCGTTTTCTCCCGAACTACGGCTCGGTCTGTCGTATCGAGATTCGGCGCGACATCCTCAACCAGATGTCGCCACGTACGAGAATCGGCAGTTGGCTGACTCGCTGAGGACACACCCATCCGATGGATCGCACGTCGTTGGCTATCAGCTCGGCCGCGGTACCTCAGAAGACCAGTGAGTCACCGTCACAACCAGTTCTTCCACTTCTACCGTCACCACCAGCCCCGCGGATCATCGCCAAGACGGCCGAGACTCTCGACGAGATCATTACGGGCGCTCCGTGTTCGGGCTTGTGGCGCGCGCCCCGCCGCCCCGCCGGCGCCCTGGACACCGGTGGAAGCCTGGTCGTCCAAGCTGGCTCCCCGATGATCACCGCCTTCCTTCAGGAACCCACCGACTGAGTCCCGCCGATCACGGGAACGCAACCGGCGATCTGTTCATGCCGTATGGCCGACTCGCCGCGGGGGGAGCCGACCTAGTCGGTCTGGAGGCTCTCCCTATGGGACTCGCTCCGAGGGCACCGGTGTCATCCGGCGGCGATCGGCCAGAAGTCCTCGGGGATGACGTCTCGGAGATCGATCACGTTGTCGCGATATGAGTATCGATTGCTCATGAGTAGGCGGCTGTCGAGGATGACACTTGGGTCGGGGAGGGGGAACCGGACAACCGAAAGGGAGCGACGCCGGCAGTTGCCTCCAACCAGAGAAACCCGGGGGAATGCGGCCGCTTCACGACAAGAAAGGGAATCAGATGAGGCAATTGATAACTCTTGGCGTCACCGTGACGCTGCTGTCGGCACTGACAGTGGGTACCGCGCTGGGCTCACCCGACCACGACACCGGGCCATTGGAGCCACACCCGCACGCCCTGGTGCTCGGTGTCGAAGTCGACGAGTCCGGAGAGCCGATCTCGGTAGGGACGTGCGTCGATCTCGCCGCCAATCAAGCTGTGCCGTTGAACGCACACCATGTGCATGTGCACTTCGGCCAGGCGGGACTAGCGCTGTCGCAGAACGGCAACTTCGTGGTGCCGCTGGCACCGTTCCCGGAGCCATTCGAACCAGCATTTCCCTTTACCGACTGCGCGTCGCTCCTGGAGTTCTTCGGTTTGTAACCGCGTGTCGGGGCGAGGCGCACATACCACCCCGGCCCGACTCGTTCCTCGAGTGCATCGAGAGTGTCGTGTCACCCCGTGACGAGCATCGGGCGACTGTGGGGCGGTGTGGTCGGCTCGCCCTGGTGGCTCGTCGTGGTGGCTTAGCGATGTTCTTCGTGCTGGTGTTGGCGCTGCCAGCTGGTACCCCCGTGTTGGCGACAGGACCTCTGCCGTCCGGTTGAGAAGGCGAGGTCGTCGAGTAATTGGAAAGTGAGATGACCGATCTCGGCGTACCGGGGGCGGCTGTGACGATCGTCCATGAATCCCGGGTCGTTTCGCTCGAGGATTCGGAGCGACAGATCCGAATCGCAGGCCTGTCACTGCGCAGATTCCGTCCCGTATCGCCTCGGTGAGCAAGGCGGCGGGGTGGCACAATCGTTTCGAACCGGACTCGGGCGGAGGCTTTCCCGAAGTTTCGGTGGAGGTCCCGCCCACGCCCATGTGGGACCTCCGTGGAAGTTCCGTGACCGGCCAATTCTCCCGGCCCGGAGACCCCCGCACACCCTGGCTGTGGAACTAAGAATGGAGCTTCCGTCACTCGACACACTGGCGCCTCACGAGAGCAACGGCCCGTTCCGATAGCCGTTTACCGTCACGACGTGCGGGGGTCGTTCGGACTGTCGGTCAGTACCACTGGGGCACAATCGCCAACGAAACGGCCGGTGCGGTCGACTAGCGCTGCCAGCGCCCGAGGATGTTCCCGTCCTGGTCGTAGGCGGTGACGGTGCCGGACTGTGCGGCTAGGGGGAGGACGCCGTGTCCCCCGACCGGCTGCTGTTGGTAGCGGGTGTCGCTAGACAACTCGTATGTGTAGACGGCGGTGTTCAACGGAACCGAGATGAAGACGTAGTGTGCGTCGCCGGGGCCGGACGAGGCACCCGTGACACCGTATCCGTAACCGGCGAGCGAAGAGCCGGCTCCCGATGTTGAGAAGCCTTCGAGGTGCGGCATGTAGTGCCAGACGAAGTACTCGGGGTAGGCCCCCCCGAACGCGGCGAGCAGGCGACTGCCGTCGTCGAGACGCCCGAGGTGGAAGAACGGGCCGGCCATGGGTTCGGGCTCCGTCGGACGGGGGAATCCGGGTGGTGAGAGGATCGCTTCGACGAGACGGGCGGGGATTACGTCGTCGGCCGTTGCGGGGTGCAGCGGCACGTCGATTCCGAGGTCGCTGGTGTCGAAGTTGGGGCTCGCTCCGGGAATGGGCTGATGGATGGGTGGGTCGTCGTGGATGAGTTCCGCTCCGGCAAGGAGCTGATCGAGGAACGCCAATGTTCGGGACGTGGCGATCGCCGGTGAGAAACCGATTCGGACACTGTCCTCGAGTTCAGAGATGACAGCTGCGACCGCATCGATGTCGGTGTTGTCGTCGAGGTGCACCAGCGCTTCGACGTACTCGAAGGCGCGTACCGTATCTGCAGGTTGGGCGTCGGCGCTGGTGGTGGTCGGTGCCGAATCCGATTGGGCCTCGAAGAACAGGTCCCGGCTACCGAACCAAGGAGTCCGGAGTGTCACCTGTTCGACACCGTCGACCTGGAGAAGCCCCTGTCTGTATGTCTCGGTATCTTCGGAAGCGGCGAGCACCCGCAGATCCCAGCCGATCTCGTCGATCGCTTCTTGTCGGGAGGTGTCGGCGTCGACCGCACGCAAAGACACGGCCGCCGCCACCACGTCTGCGGCGTCGAGCCCCTCCGCCTGAACCTCGGACACGAGTTCGGCCGATTCGAGGACGAGAAGGGCGACGGTCCAACCGTCGCTCTGGTCGGGCCGTTCAACGATAAACGCAGGGCGAGCCCGCACTGTCATTTCCGTCACCGAGTCCGTTCCGTGTGCCGATTGGAGACGTTCCAGCACCTGCAACGTGTCGAGGGTCGGTCGATCCATCAACGAATGCGTCACCACCGTGAGTTGGGGACGAGGACCGGGCCCCGACCACCCAGCGCCTGGACCGAAGGAAACCAGCGACCCCCCGAACGGCTGGAAACCTCCCTCCCACACTTCGAGCACCAGACCCGCCGGGAGCTCGCCGACCCGGACCCGTGTCATAGTCAAACCACCACTCTCGACAACCGGTCCCGCATCAGTCGTGGTCGACGTCGGGTCGGTCACCACCGGGCCGATGTCAGCCGGCGGACGAAGCAGCGCCACAAAACCCACCATGACCAACACCGCCACGAACACGGCGGGCGCCAGCAGCGGTCCCCGGCCCGGAGCCCGCCTGGCAGAAGTCATCGCTCGAACGTCCTCGAACGGGATCGGGTCGGGACGGTCCTCGACGATCGTCGCAATCAGTGACCGAATCTGGTCTCTTATCGGATCAGTCATGAAGCACCTTCCGAAGCTTCTCTCTCGCCCGGGCAAGGTGACGGCGCACCGAACCGGGACCAATCCCCAGATGCTCGGCGACCATCGCGTCGCTCATGTCATGCCAGTACGTCAGGTAGACCACGGCCCGTTGTCGGATCGACAGCGACTCGACGGCTTCCCACACCTCGGGCCGTGGTACGCCTACCTCCACGATCCCGTCCATCGCCACTCGCTGTTCCCGGGCCCGCCGCCGGACGGTGGACCGCTGAAACGTCCGGGCCTCGTTCGTCACAGCCCGAAACAGATACGCCCGACGGTTCTCCACTCCAGACCAGCCATCGGTGGACATGCAACGGGCGAAAGCGGACGCCACCACGTCGTCGGCGTCATCGCCGACCAGCAGCGCTGCGAACCGCACGAGCTCGCCCGCATGCTGGCGGTACAACTCGGCATCCGAGACCCCAGAACACGTCACATCGGCCGTCCGTCGATCCATCTCACCCATGAGACGCTACGACCCGAGCTTCCCGCTGACATCTGATCGGCGATTCCTTCGGCGGGGGATTCCGCCAGGGGATGCCGCACTCGACGCGGACACTTCCACGGAACCTGTCACGCTTGGAAACCAAGAAACCGAGTCTCCACTAAACCCAGTGCGGTTCACTTCACCACCAGCCACGTCGACAACGCCGACACCGGGCCGCCTCTCCAACACGCCGGCTAGAAGCCGCCTCCCGCCACCCCGACTCGCAACAAATCGCAAACAGGCGCGCCCTCGAGGCGCCCCGGGGCCGAACTACCAACCCGGCACCACCGAAAACCACCCCCACCCCTTCTATCCTGATTCCCACGACCAACGACGCCGAGTTTCCAACCGCGTTGTCAACCCATCCCGCCCACGTAGCTCAGGGGATAGAGCAACCGCCTCCTAAGCGGTAGGTCACAGGTTCGATTCCTGTCGTGGGCGCCGTCGAGCCGATCGGCCAAAGATCGGCTTCTTCAGCGACCGAGTACGAGGTAGTTCCCGAGGAACGCGGCGACCACGGCCGCCATTGGGAGCAAGGCACCCCATGCCATGAACGCCGTACGTTCCGAGTGACGGTCGCCCAAGAGCAGCCCGACGGTCGACACCATGGCGAGGATGGCGGACAGGCCGACCGCAGCGACCAGGAGAAGCGTGCCGACGATGCTCAAGATTCCGATGGGGCTCAGGACGAGCCACAGGCTCGCCGCCACACCGATCAGCAGTCCCGGCGTGAGTCTCGACATGCGACGTGATCGGTAGCGAAGCGCCCACCACGAGTCGGGGCGCGCCCTCGGGACCACGCTGAACTCGAGGAGGACGAGACTCCACAGCCACACCAGCTGGAGTGGATGACCACTCGTGCGATCGCCGAGGAGGAAGAGCAAACCGAGGAGCCGATGCAACCGCCCGTTCCTCGGCACTCGACGAAAGGCGGCGGCTCGCATGAAGCGGGGAGCAGACTCATCGGTGGCTGTCGACCGGGTGCGCACCTAGTCTCCGCGGCACAGTCATGGTCGAGACCTTCTACGAACCACTCAGCTATCTCGACTCCTCGTTCCTCGCCCTCGAAACGCGCACCACGCACATGCACGTGGCCGGTGTCGCCCTCTTCGAGGCGGGGCCCCTCCGGCGCGAGGGCGGGGGGATCGACATCGAGCGGATACGCGCCCACATCGCGTCGAAGCTGCAGTACATCCCGCGGTATCGCCAGCGCCTCGGCTACGTCCCCTACAACCGGTCACCGGTTTGGATCGACGACGACAGCTTCAGCTTCGACTTCCACGTCCGTCACACGAGCCTCCCGCGGCCGGGAACCGACGAACAGCTCCGCAAGCTCGCCGGGCGGATCGTCTCCCAGCAACTCGACCGCGCCAAGCCGTTGTGGGAGCTGTGGGTGGTGGAGGGACTGGAGAACGACCGCTTCGCCATCATCGCCAAGATCCATCACTGCATGATCGACGGCGTGTCCGGAGTCGACCTCACGACGATCCTGCTCAACATCGTCCCCACCGCCGAGGTGGAAGACGCCCCGGAGTGGCAGCCCCGACCCGCCCCCGACGGCACCCAGCTCGCCGTGGCGGAGATGGCGCGGACAGCCCGCAGGGCGATCGACAATCTCGGCTCGGTCGGTGAGGTGGTCAAAGAGAGCCGCCAGTGGCTGGAGTCGGCCGCTCGTCGAATCTCGGCCGTTCGCAGCTCGCTCGAGTCGGGATGGTTGTCGCCCGTCGCCCGCACCCCGCTCAACCCCGAGATCGGGCCGAACCGTCGCTTCGACTGGACCGAGATTCCGCTCAGCGAAGTGAAGGAAGTGAAGAACGCGCTCGGGGGGACACTCAACGACATCGTCCTCGCCACGGTGGCGGGCGCCCTCAGACACTTCCTCGAAGTTCACCGCGACTTTTCGACCAGCGGCATCGAGTTCCGGGTGATGGCCCCGGTCTCGGTTCGCAAGCCGGACCAGCGGGGACAACTCGGCAACCAGGTGGCGATGTGGCTGGTGAACCTCCCAGTGGAACAACCGGACCCGGTGAAGCGGCTCCAGATCATCTCGAAGCAGACGCTGCATCTGAAGAAGTCGGAGCAGGCACTGGGCGCATCCACCCTGGTCGAGCTCAGCAGAGGAACGCCTCTTCCGCTCCTCAGCTTGGCGAACCGGCTGGTCGGCAAATCCGTTCGCCCGTTCAACATGACCGTGACCAACGTCCCCGGGCCCCAGTTCCCGATGTATCTGCTGGAGTCGAAGATGCTGGCCAACTTCCCGATCGTGCCGCTGTGGCAGCGTCACGGAGTGGGGATCGCCTTGTTCTCCTACGACGGCCGGCTGCTGTGGGGCATCCACGCCGACTACGACGCCCTCCCCGACTCGGAGGACTTCATCGGCTCCATCCACCACAGCTTCGGGCTGTTGAAGAACGCGGCAGCCGCCGTCTAACTCCGCTCCGGCAGGAAGGCCTCCAGCACGTCGAGGTATCTCTCCGTCTCCTCGTGGAAGGCGACATGGGCGCTGTCCTCGAAGACCTCGACCCGGGAACCGGGAACGAGCGATGCATAGAACGCCGTCGACTCCGGCGTCGCCTCGTCATGGCGCCCACACGTGAACAGAGTCGGACATGCGATCCGGGGCAGGACATCGGTGCGATCGAAGTCGGCCAGGCTGCCCGTCGGAGTGAACTCGTTCGGTCCCCACATCGTCTGGTAGACCTGGGCTCCGAATCCGGCACGCGCCGCCTCCATCGACTCGGGCCGCGGATCGAGCCGGCAGAAGTGCCGGCGACCGAACTCGGCGTCCAGCCGAGCGACGTCGTCAGGGCCGGCCTGCGGATCGCGGTAGATGTCCGCCAACTCGGCCGGAAGCAGGCCGATGAGACGAGCACAGTCAGCCGTCCAGCGCGTGGCGCTCAGGGCGGGACTGGCCAGCACCAGCGACCGCACCCGGTCGGGATGCTCGAGGGTGTAGTCGACGGCCAGCATCGTTCCCCAGGAGTGCCCGAACAGATCGACGGAGTCGGCCCCCAGCGCTTCGATCAACAGCTGGAGCTCCTGAACGAACCGTTCGACTGTCCACAGGGCAGCCTCGTCGGGCCGATCCGACCGGCCGCACCCGAGCTGGTCGTAGAACACGACCTGCCGGCGCGACGCCAGGGACAGCAACGGCTGCAGAGAATCTGACGGGTACCCAGGCCCGCCGTGGAGCGTGACGAGCGGAACACTGCCGTCACCGACGACCTTGAACCAGATCTGCCCGCCCGGCACGTCCACTCTGCCCTCGTGCTCGGCCACGCTCACCTCCGACTGGAAGGCTAGAGGAGGACACCACCGGGCGGCTCGCCGGACGGGTGGTCTCGTCTGAGATCGATACGAAGCCCGCTGGTCATGAGAAACCCTGTGACGACCGAGGCGCTGGAGCCGGTAGCGTGCCGGGTCCTCCCGAGGATTCCGCATGCAACACGAAGCACGAACCGCATCACCGCACCGACCGCTGCTGGCGGCGTTGGCGGGTGCGGTGATCATCTCCTTCTCGGCGATCCTCTTTCAGCTTTCGGGGGTGACGGCATCGACCGGTACGTTCTTTCGGGCCTTCTATGCACTGGTCGCACTTCAGCTGCTCGTGGCGCTGAACCACACCCCGGCCGTGCGGACCCGACGGGAGCGAACCGTCGCACTGGTGGCAGGGGCCTTCCTCGCCGTGGACGTCTGGCTGTGGCAGACGGCGATCGGTCACATCGGAACCGGTCTCGCCACACTCATCGCCAACAGCCAGGTGGTGATCGTGTCGCTGGTCGCCTGGGCGGTGCTCGCCGAACGTCCCTCCGTTCGCACCTTCGTCTCGATGCCGGTGGTCATGGGAGGTCTCGTTCTCATCACGGGCCTGGGTGCGGCCGACGCTTTCGGCTCGAACCCGGTGCTCGGCGTGGTGC
>Ga0214472_10000407_pt1 | contig 53393 bp, 39 predicted proteins | sample RVTome_6_FD_207662 | JGI IMG/M metagenome (GOLD analysis project Ga0214472, IMG submission 207662) | Soil microbial communities from uranium-contaminated site in the Upper Colorado River Basin, Wyoming, United States - RVT140D175 | ecosystem: Environmental > Terrestrial > Soil > Contaminated >...
CCGGTCTACGCCAAACCCAATGCTTTCCCGCGGAACAAGAGGCCCGGCGCGAAAAAGAGTCATCCGGGCCATCGACGCCAAGCGCCCACGCGGATCGATCGGCGTCAGGAGCATCGGCTCAAACGCTGCCCATGCTGCGGCGGTCCGCTTCAGCGTTGCCAGCGAAAGCGCACCCGGCTGATTGAAGACATCCCCGATCAGATCGAGCCGGTGGTCACCGAACACACTCTCTGGCGCGACTACTGCCCCAAGTGCAAGGAGCACGTGGAGGCCGTCGTGCCGGACGCCATGCCCGGCGCGACGCTGGGCCATCACGTGGTGGCCCTGAGCAGTTGGTTCCACTACGGCCTGGGCCTGACCGTCGCGCAGATCGTGGACATTCTGGGTTATCACCTGCAAACACGGCTCACGCCGGGCGGGCTGATCCATGCGTGGCACCGTCTGTCGGAGGTGCTCAGCGTCTGGTACGAGCAGATCGGCGAGGAGGTGAAAAAGTCGGGCCACCTGCACGCGGACGAGACCGGCTGGCGGGTCAACGGCATCACGTATTGGCTGTGGTGTTTTACGAACGACTTGAACTGTTACTACATGATCGACCGGTGCCGGGGCAGTCCGGCCTTGCAGAAGTTCTTCACCGAAGCGTTCGAGGGCGTGCTGATCACCGACTTCTGGTCGCCGTACGAATCGGTCTGCGCCGAGGACCGGCAATACTGCCTGGTGCACCTGCTGCGCGAGCTGGAGAAGGTGGACCTGCGCAACGACTCGGGCCAGTGGCGGGAGTTCGCCAAGAAGCTGCGGCGTCTGTTGCGCGACGGCATCCGGCTGCGCAGGCAACCGGACTTCGTGCCGGGGGCATTCCAGGGCCGGGTGAACCGGCTGAACGCTCGAGTGGCCGAACTGGCGGCGGGTCAGTACGCCGATGCCGACGCCCGGCGACTGGCCAAGCGTCTGGGCCGATACCGGGAGTACCTATTCACCTTCCTGGACTACGCCGACGTGCCGTTCGAGAACAACTTCGCCGAGCGGCAGATCCGCCCGGCGGTGATCCTGCGGAAGAACAGTCAGTCGAATCGCTCCGAGCGCGGCGCCGCCACCCAGGCGATCCTGATGAGCATCTACCGCACCCTCAAGCTCCGCGGCCTCAACCCCACAAAAACCATCGCCGACGCCCTCAAGACCTACGTCACCACCGGCAAAGTCCCCCCACTACCCGACCCCGACATTGCAAACGGCTGAGGTGTTACGCCGCGACGAACAACAGAGACCAGATCTGGGCTGACTCTCATTACGGCGCCAACACCGTCCACATCGGCGCGCCGGGGCAAGACGTTTGCAGCACCGAAAAACCGCCTGTTGGCGGCTGTCCTGATCCCAGCCAGGATAGCTGCGAACAATCCGGCAACACGTGCTACGGATACCGCACGGGAACGTCCATGGCCGCTCCGCACGTAACGGGCGTGGCCGCCTTGCTATGGAGCCAAGTGCCGACTTGGGATTACGAGGCGGTCAAGAACCGAATTCTGTCGACGGCACGGGTGCTTGAGTGCAACCCGGGCATGTCCGAGTGCATCGTTGGCAAGACCATCACCGACGGAATCGTCAACGCCCGAGCTGCGATCCTTGACTGCAACGGGAACGGCATCGACGACGCATGCGACATCGATTGTGAGGCGCCCGGCTGTACGCCCCCATGCGGGGCCAGCTCGGACTGCCGCGAATACGAGAGCAACTGCTGCCTTGACCACGACAACGCGGGCTGCGGAGCGCCGCCGAACCCGCCATGCGGCTGCGACGACCCGGAAGTTGCCGCGTGCGTGTGTGGCCAAAATCCGGGATGCTGCGAATCTGAGAATTATTACTACGTATTCCTTTGCGATCCTGTGGCATGCGGGGCCCGGTGTGCCGGTCCCGACCCTTCCGGTTCGGACGGTATCCCAGACGATTGCCAGCCGGCCCCTGATTGCCACCCACCTGGGCATTCCCTGCACGGCACCAGCGACGCGGAGGACGTTGCTTCGGGTGCCAGCGCCGACTGCAACGGGAACTGCGTGCCGGACGAGTGTGACATCGCTCCCGAAGACGGCGGGGTCTGCGACCCTGCCTTCTTGGCCTGCGGGCCGGACTGCCAACGAAATGGCGTACCTGACGAGTGCGACATTACCGGAGATAGCTGCGATTGGAACACCGATGGCATTCCCGACGAGTGCTACGCTTGCTGCCTTCCCAACGAGGACGTGCTGGACCGGACCCCTGCCGAATGCGCCGCCGCCTCCGGCACCCCCTTTGACGGCGCTTGCCTGACATCCAAAGATTGCAGCTGTGCTGGCGCTGCGTGTTGCCTCGAAGACGTTTGTGTACCGCTTGCTGGTTGCGAGTGTTTTGCACAGGGTGGATTTCCGAAGTTGGGCGGCTCCTGTACCTCAAGCCCTTGTACGCTCGGGGCCTGCTGCGAGGTGGATGGAACGTGCGACAGTGACGGCACCAGCGGCCTAACCTGGGGAGTTTGCAACGGGCGGAACGGAACGTACGTTGGTGGGGCGCGCTGCACGGATTCACCGTGCGACTCATTCCACGAGCCCCCGCACGCCCCGACCGCCGAGTCAGACCCAGGCGTTCCGAAGAGCCGCGTGATCTCGTTCCGCCCGGATACGAACGGGTGCAGGGGAGTCGGCATCCGCGTAACGCTTGCGGCCGCGTACAATCCCAGGCAGGTCTGTAGCCAGTCGGTTGGGGGCTGTCCGTGCCCGAGCCACCTCAAGTGTATCGGCGACGTCTGTAGGCTTCCCTGCATGTCAGACGCGGACTGCCGCGAAGATCCAGATCCGATGCAACAGAGTTGGTGTGAACAGATTCCGCAAATGCTATGCCCTGGCACGGCAGTGTGCATCGACAACGTCTATGACGGTGAGAACGGATGCCCGGCACGGAAGCCAACCGAACCGGACCTGTTCAGTCATGAGGGCGATACCCGTTGGGTCGGACCGCCAGGCGTCTATCCGCAGGACATGGCGTACTACGCGGGTTCCGCAGTTATCATCCCCGCGTTTCTTGCAGCGCCCATGCAATGTGAAGCGTATTTTCGTGACTGGAGCGAGGCGGGATTGCGGGCTGATTCGAGTCTGAATCTACCCAGCGCGGTATGTTCCATTCTTCCCGTAACGGATTGCACCCAGCACGGCGACGATGATTGCAAACGCGCCCAAAAATGTACCGCCGTTGATTGGACGACGCTGCACGTTTTTGGAGCTCACGTGCTTCCATGTTCCACGTACGAGGTTCGGGTGGTCAGCGAATGTTGTGGTGACCCGTCGGACGAGGCGTGCCAATCAGAGCCGTTCATCGTCTCGACAGCGAAATGGGGCGACTTGTGGGCGCCACGGGGCCTCGGCCAACCCAATTTTCTCGATATCGGCAAGACGATCGAGAAGTTCAAAAACGTTCCATTTGATGCGGGCCCGCCGGAAGTCGGTGGCCCGCCGAAGCCCTGGGCGATGTCCATCGGGAACGAGGTGGACCCGTCAAAGAAAGTCGGTTTCTTGGACATCGGCAGGGTCGTAGAGGCGTACAAGCTGATCGCGTATGCTGAGACGGGCCCGGTCGGTCAATGCCCCTAGGATTCTGCCGAGCACATTTGGAGGTCGACGATGGATGCGAGACAAGTGACCGCTTCCTTGCTACTGGCGGTGATATTCGCGTGTCGCACGACCGGCGCCACGTTGCATGCCCAGGTGATGGCCGCAGGGGCGGGCGACTGTTCGAGCTGGTCGGACGCTTGTACCCTGGGCACGGCCATTACGAACGCGACCAGCGGCGACGAGGTGTGGGCCAAGTCGGGCACCTACGCCCCGATCGCGCTAAAGAACGGCGTCAGGATCATCGGCGGATTCACAGGCACGACGGAGACCAGCGCCTCGCAGAGCAATCCAACGGCGAACCAGACGATCATCGACGGCAACGGCGCGCGGGCGGTCGAGAGCGAGGACAACAATAGCGCGACCGTCCTGCGGGGGTTCTACATACGCAACGGGAACGACACCGAAACGGACGGCGGCGGCGGCATGCTCCTGGACGACAGCAGCCCAATGATCGTTAACTGCGTATTCGAGGACAATCTGGCTACGTGGTGGGGCGCTGCGGTCGCGATCCGCGGAACGAGCTCACCACAGTTCATCAATTGCACGTTCCGTGACAACGGCTGGGTGGACGACCAGGACAACACAAACGTAAAGCCGCTGGCAGGGGCCGCCGTGTTCATTTACTCCGGATCGCCCACGTTCGTAAACTGCCTGTTTCACGACAACGTCGCTGGCGAAGGTGCCGTTCTGGCGAACACGGATCGGGGGTCGGCCACGTTTGTGAACTGCACAATGGCAGACAATTCGGCAACCGTCGGAGACGGCGGGGCGGTTCACGACAGGTTCGGCGATGTTGTGATCCGTAACTCTATCCTCTGGGGCAACACGGCGGACGAGGGACCTCAGATCTACAGCACTGGGAGCTCCGTCACGACGGTTACCTACAGTGACGTTCAGGGCGGTTGGGGCGGGGCCGGGAACATCAGCTCGGACCCGAAGTTCTGGAACCCCTCGTCCGACGATTACAAGCTGCTACTCAACTCGCCGTGCAAGGAGAAGGGGCACAACCCATCGCTCCCGACGGACATCGGCGACCTGGACTGGGACGGCAACACGTCGGAGACGCTGCCGCTCGACCTGGGGCTCAATCCGCGAACCAAAGCATGCAACGTGGACATGGGGGCGTACGAAGTCCAGGCCGGCACCTGCGGCGGTGGTGGCATGGAGTAGCGCGTCCGTATCTACGCCGCGGCAACGGGGCGTGCGGGCCGAGCGGGGGTGTGAGAAGGGGTCCTCGCACCAGTCGTCCCTTCGCGCGAAATTGGCTTCTAGAGCAGGCCCGGGGTGTTGCCGAGGGCTTCCATCATCTTGAGGGCGGCCGGTCCGGCGAGGACGACGAGGATGGCCGGGAAGATGAATAGGATCAGCGGGGCCATGAGCTTGACGGTGGTCTTCTGGGCCCGTTCCTCTGCGGCCTGGCGGCGTTTGACGCGGAGGGCGTCAGACTGGTTTCGGAGGGCCTTGGCGATGCTGGTACCGAAGCGCTCGGCCTGGTTGACGATGGCGACGAGGGAGCGGACTTCGTCGACGCCGGTGCGCGTACTGAGGTTGGACAGGGCCTCGGAGCGTGGGATTCCCATCTGGCTCTCGAGGGTGACGAGTTGGAGTTCTTCGGAGAGTGAGGGGTGGACGTGTTTCATTTCGTCGCCGACGCGCTGGAAGGCGGCGTCGAGGCCGAGCCCGGATTCGACGGTGATGACGAGGAGGTCGAGGGTGTCGGGCAGGCCGGCGCGGACCTGCTCCTGTCGCTTCGATTTGGCGGAACTGAGCCACAGGTCGGGGGCGAGAAAGCCGAGGCCGGCGCCGATCATGGAGATCCCCATGAGCTTGGGGATCGGGTAACCCTTGGCGATGCAGAATCCGAGGGCGGCGAGGCCGAAGATCGCGGCGAGTACGGTCTTGCTGGCGAGGAAGGTCGTGGGGGTTGCATCGCCGCGGAATCCGGCCATGGCGAGCTTGACGCGGAGGCGGGACATCTGCTCGGCGTCCTGCTTCATCATGGGCCGAATGGCGATCGGGGCCATGCGGTTGATGACCTTCTTGGCGACGGAGTCCTTGGCTCGTTGTCGGACGTCGGCGACGGTGGCGGTGGCCGCGCGCTTTCCGGTCATGCGGCGCTTGATGGCGTCGTCGTCGCCCTTGGTCTTGGGCCAAAGGGCGTAGATGATCATGGCGATGCTGAGGAAGATGAGTCCGGCAAGGGGAAGTAGCGTCACGGAAGGAACCCCCATGAATAGGGATCGGCGGAGGGCGGCAGGCAGCGCGCGTCCGCGGCGATCCGGAGCCGTTGGCGACGTCGTTGTATCATAGCAGCGCGTGTCCTTGCAGGTGGACCCGTGTCGTTAGACCTTGATGTTGACGATCCAGCGGATCATGGCGATCCCCATCAACTGCATACCGACGGCGATCATCAGCATGATCTGTCCGCGCGGGTCCTCGAGGAGCACGTTGGCGTAGTCGGGATTGAGGTACATGGACCCGACGAAGACGACGGCGGGGAGGGCGAAGAGCACCCAGCCGGAGAGCCGGCCCTCGGCGGTGAGTCCGCGGACGAGTCCGGCGAGCTCGATCCGCTCGCGGATGACGGTGCTGATGTTGTCGAGGACTTCGGCGAGGTCACCGCCGGTCTGGCGCTGAATGAGGACGGCGGTGACGAAGAATCGGACGTCGAGGGAGTCGACGCGGCCGGCCATTGCCTGGAGTGCCTCCTCGACCTTCACGCCGAGGTTCTGCTCGTGGTAGACCTGAGCGAACTCGGTTGCGATGGGCGGCGGCATCTGTTCGTAGACCAGTTGGATGGCGCCGGCGAGGGAGTGGCCGGCCCGCAGCGCCTGGCTGAGCATTTCGAAGACGTCGGGCAACTGATTGGTGAGCTTTTTGAGCCGGGACTTTTTCTTCATATTGAGCCAAACGAGCGGGAGCAGCAGGATGCTCACGGCGACGCCGACGGCGGTGAGGACGCTGAAATGCAAGGCGACAAGGACAATCGCGGCGAGCACGGCGATGCCGCAGAGGTTCATGATCATCTTGGAGGCGGACCAGTCGACGTCGGCCTGATCGAGCAGCGCCTGGATCCGGGGCATGAAGCTGAGCCTGCCGAGGACGGCGTCGGCGAAAGAGGCGGGCTGGCCCAGCGCCCCGCGGCGCACGATGGTGGCCGGGGACTTCTCGCGGGTGCGGCGCTGCCCGCGAAGTCGGTCCTGCAACTTCTTGTGCGAGGAGGTCTTGGTCTCGACCATGACCTGGAAGATGCCGTAGAAGAGCAGCATCGACCCGAGAGCCGGGAGGAGATAGACCATCAGGTCCGATGCGTCGGCCAGGATCGGGAATGTAAGCAGCGGCAGCATAGATCAGTCCCCCAAAGGCGGTTCCTACTCGCCCTCCTCGGTCAAGAGCACCTTGCGTGAGAACATGGCCGGATCGACGTCACAACCGGAGGCGCGGAGGCGGTCCAGGAAGGACGGGCGAATGCCGGTGGAGACGAACTGGCCACACGCCCGTCCGTTGCCCGCGATGCCGGTCTGCTCGAAGACGAAGATGTCCTGCATCGTGATGATGTCCCCTTCCATTCCGGTCACCTCGGTGACGCCGATGACCTTTCGGGCCCCGCCGGTGAGTCGCTGGGCCTGGACGAGCAACTGGATGGCGGAGGCGAACTGCTGGCGGATGGCGCGGATGGGCAACTCGAACCCGGCCATCATGACCATGGTCTCGACCCGGGCCACGGCGTCGCGGCTGCTGTTGGCGTGGATGGTGGTGAGCGAGCCGTCGTGGCCGGTGTTCATGGCCTGGAGCATGTCGAGGGTTTCCGCGCCGCGGCACTCGCCGACAACGATGCGGTCGGGGCGCATGCGGAGGCTGTTGATGAGCAGTTCGCGGATTGAAATCCGGCCCTTGCCTTCGATGTTGGCGGGCCTGGTTTCGAGGCGAACGATGTGCGGCTGTCGAAGCTGTAACTCGGCGGCGTCCTCGATGGTGACGATCCGGTCGTGATCGGGAATGAACATGGAGAGGTTGTTGAGCAGCGTGGTCTTACCGGAGCCGGTACCTCCGACGACGACGAGGTTGAGCCGGGCCTTGACGCAGGCCTCGAGGAAGACGCGCATCTCCTCGGTGACGGATCTGTAGGCGATGTAGTCGTCCCAGGTGAGGGGGTCTGCGCCGAATCGGCGGATGGACATGCTCGGCCCGTCGATCGCCAGCGGGGGAATGACGGCGTTGACACGGCTGCCGTCGGCAAGTCGGGCGTCGACCAGGGGGCAGGTTTCGTCGCATCGCCGTCCGACGGCGCTGACGATCTTGTCGATGATGTGCATGAGGTGGGCGTTGTCGCGGAACTCGACCTCGGTGATCTCGAGCCTCCCGCGGCGCTCGACGTAGACGCGTTTGGGGCCGTTGACCAAGATGTCGCTGATGGTGGCGTCGGTGAGCAGGACCTCGAGGGGTCCGAGGCCGAAGGTTTCGTCGAGGACCTCGTTGATGAGGCGCTGGCGTTCGTTGAAATTCAGGAGGGTGTTTTCCTGGTCGGCGAGCCGGCCGAGGTGTTCCTTGACCTGTTCGCGCAGGGACTCCTCCTCGCCGACCATCCGAGTGAGGTCGAGCTGATCGATGAGCTTTCGGTGAAGTCGCATCTTGAGGGCGTTGAACTGATCGACCTTGTCCTTGGAGACCTTGGCCTTACCGTGGGCGGCGGGGGCAGCGGTGGCGGTGACCGGCTTTGGAACCGGCGGCGTGGCCACGGTAGGTTGCGATCGTTTTCCGAACATAGGAAGCCTCCCGGAGATCGAGCGTCAGTCACGTCGGCCCGAGCCCTGGTATCGCGTTCGCGGCCTGGCGCGCTGCGGCCTCTTCCGCCCCGGCGCCGTGCCGCGTTGTTTACGTCAACTGGGCGCAAAAATGCGCCCGATCAGACCCTTCTTTCGCGCATCCTTATCATCGGATTGGCCCTGGGGCGTGTGCAGGCGGCGCGCGATTTCCTGAATCTCCTGTCGCACACGGCTTTTCGGACTATGCGAGCAGAGCGGCTCTCCGAGGTTGATCGCCCCGCTGACGGACTCCCAATCGTCGGGCATGGACGCGAAGACCTGAAGGCCGAGCGTTTCGGCGACGTGGTCGACGGAAAGGTGGCTGCCGCCGGCGCGTCCGACGCGGTTACAGATCAGGCGGGTGCGATCGATGTTGTAGCCGCCTTCCCTCATGTTCTCGAGGATGCGGACGGCGTTGCGGACGGAGGGCACGAGCAACTGCACGACGAGAAGGTTGAGGTCCGATAGGGCGAGGAGGGACTTGGCGCCGGGGTCGAACCGGGTCGGTCCGTCTGCCACGACGTACTCGTTGATCCCGAGGAGCGACGAGAAGACGCCGACGCACGCGGCTGCGGTGATCGACTCCGCCTCGGTGAAGGTCGTCGGGCGGCTGAGGACACGGACGCCGGTGTCGTGCTTGGCGAGGGCGCGGTCGAGGATCTGCTGTTCGAGCTGTTCGGGGGACCCGCAGAGGTCAGCGAGGGTGTAATTGGGTTCCACGTCGAGCAGCGTGGCGACCTGGCCGTACCGATAATCGAGATCGACGACGGTGACGCCGCCGCTGGCAATGGCGGCGAGCTCGACGGCGAGGTTGGTGGCGAACATGGTGGCGCCGACGCCTCCGGAGGTGCCGATCACGGTGATCAGCGAGCCCTGGTGGGTGTGCTCCGTTCTGGCGGCGGCCACCCTCTCGATGGCCTCGTACAGCGATTTGGGATCGATGGGCTTGGGGAGGAATTCCTTGACGCCCAGGCGCATGGCCTTGAGGATCAAGGGCCCGTCGCTGGAATCGGACACGGCAAACACGGCCAGTTGGCGGTTTGCGGCGAGGACGTCGCCCACGATCGGCAGGGTCGCCTCGGGCGCCGGATCGAGGTTCACCAGGGCGATATCCACCGGGAACTGTTTGACCGCCTGGCCGAACAGTGCGGGCTCGTCGACCTCGGCGACGATTTTCACTCCGGGGAATTTCAGGAGTATCTCACGCAACGTGGAGGCGAAGTCCGCGTCGGTGTTCAGCACTATGAATCGAACGTCGTTGGCCATCGATAGCTTCGCAGCCGGTCCGCGATTCCCCGCGGCCGTCACGCCGTGGCGCGTCGACCGTCGGCGGGCGCGGAGCCCCTTCCCGCCACGCCACCCCGTACGCCAAGCGCCGGTCCGATCATGGAGTCAACGTTACGGGAAGCCTGCCAATGCGATCCCCTACAGCCCGCGCTGTCGTCGGCACCGGTGGCGCGTCGCGCGGCCCATCTCCGCATCTATCGGCTATTCCGTGGGGCGTTCTCCTTTTGCGGCCCCGCGTATATCTTGGCATACACGGGCAGGGCGTGCGGGGCGGGCACTGTCGTTGTGCGGCGTGGTTACCGGACGTGCGTGGCGATCGCTCGCCGCGTCCGGTTATCGGGTGCGGCGGCGCGGGGACCGTGGCGATCGGTCGGGGCACGGTTCCGGTTACGGAGCATCGAGCGGCGCAAACAAAAGCCGCCGGCTCCGCGCGCGTGCGGCGCCGGCGGCGCTCGAGGAGAGCGCGGTTATCGGGTTCCGCCTTCCGTGTGTCCCCAGGGCCCGTGAATGGACAGTTCTTCCGGCTCGGACGAGGACTGGCCCGCGGCGGCCGGCTCGTCCGGAGCGGGGGATCCGTCGTGGGACTCGAGGAGGCCCAACACGTAGAGTTCCATGTCGTTGGGGTCCTTGAGCTCGTCGCCGGGGAGCCTGACCTTCTGATGGGGTTCGAGCGGGGCGACCAGTTCCGGGGTGACGAGGATGACGAGTTCGGTCTGTGATCGCTGGAACTGGACGGACCTGAAGAGCGTTCCCAGGACGGGCACGTCGCCGAGCCCCGGGATTCGGGTGGCGACTCCGCGAATCTGCTCGTTCAGCAGTCCGGCGATGGCGATTGTCTGGCCGTTGCCGAGCTCGACGACGGTTTCCGCCGAGCGGGCGGTAAGCCCGGGGACGACAAAGCCCTGGAACTGAACGGCCGCGGCGAAGTCGAGTTCGGACACCTCCGGGGCGACGTGCAGGCGGATGCGTTGATGTCCGCGCACAACCGGGGTGAAGTTGAGGCGCACGCCGAACTCGCGAAACTCGATCGTGACGCGGAAGTCTCCCTGGGGGACGAGGATGGGGAACTCGCCACCGGCGAGGAAGGTGGCGGTCTCGCCGCTGACGGCGACGAGGTTCGGCTCGGCCATGACACGAAGGAGGTTGTTGTCGGCCATGGCCTTGAGGAAGAGCTGCATCTGGACACGCGGGAATCCGAGCGACAGGTCGGTGTTGACGGGGGAAATGGGGATGCCTTCGGTGTCGGTTAGGAAGGTCATGTTCCGGGTGACGACCTCGCCGGCCGCGGCGCCCATGTTGATCGGGTTGATCTGGTTGAGCTGATTGACGACGAATCCGTCGCGGAAGTTCTCACCGGCGAGGAACCCGTTGACGCCCAGCTCGCGTGAGGCGGTACGGCTGACCTCGGCGACGACGACGCGGAGCATGACCTGCTGCTCGCCGGCGAGGTCGAGGTGGTTCTGTACGGCGGCCTGCCGGCCTCCTTGGGAGGGCGGGGGTAGAAAGAGGCGGGCCACTTCCGCGATCCGCTCGGCGCGGTCGGTGGCGCTGACGGTTCCGGTGAGGACGATGTTGCCCATGACGGACTTGGCCTCGGCGGACGCGTAGGGATCGATCGACTTGATCGTCTCGTTCAACGGCTCGAGGTCGAGCTCGACGGAGATCTCGACCACGAACTGTCGTTTGTCGGCGCCGGCGAGGACGAGCATGGTCCGTCCGAAGTTCCGGCCGGTGACGAGGACGCGTGTGGGACTGACCACCTGGACGTCGGCGATCTCGGGGGCGATGATGTCGGCGCGGACGATCTCCATCGTGGTGTCGATGGTGGCGCTGCGATGGAGGGGAACCGTGATCTTCTGCATCTGCGCAGACGAGTCCAGGACGGCGGCGCTGAATTCGGGACTGCCGGCCTGTGCCATCGCGGGCCGGGGCGCGAGGGCCGCGGCTGCGGCCGCGAACAAGGCGGCGACGGCGAACGGTGGAATCACGATCGCGCGTGGTCGGAAGAGCCTCATTTGGCTGGGAGCCACGACTTTCGTAAACATCGAAAGAATCCTCCTCAATCCTCAGGGGAAGACGAATCGTCGTTGTCCGTGGTACCGGGTTCCTGTTGTGGCGGCTGCCGCCGCGGGCTTCGCGGGCGGGTCAGGTCGAGCGTCTTCAACTGTCGCGTGGGATTTCCCTGGTTCACTTCGAGAATGTTGGGGGAATGGGCATTCTCGAACGTGATGCGTTCGATGTTGCTGCCCGCTCGGCCGCCCATGGCTCCGCGATAGACGACGACCTCGTGCGGCGGCGGCAGTTCCTGCCTGCGCGGCTGGGTGAACGTCGTCGGGGGCTCGTCCTTGGGCGTCGGCGGAACGGCTGCGGTGGGACCGGTGTTGAAGAGGCTCTTCAGGCCTTCGATGACGTCATCGCTGCGTGCGAAGGGGAGCTCGTCGCTCGTTTCGGCGTCGTCCCCGCGCATGGCGAGGGTGATCTTCCCGCGCGTCGCGGCCAGGTGGAGCTTGGGCACGTCGGGCTCGCGGACGAGCAGGGTGGCGGACTTCGCGGGCTGCATCCGGGCGTTGGACGGATTGGCTTCCGGGCTCGATCCGCGGCCGATCGCGGCGACCTGGACGTGCTGGAGGATGACCTCGGCGATGGTTTCCTTGCGCCGTGCTCCGACGTCCACGTCCATCACCACGATCACGTCGACCCAGTCGCCGGGCTGGATCTGGAAGGCCACACCGGTGACTTCGTCGATCTTGACGGAGACGGCCCGGAACCCCGCGGGGATTCGGCCGACCATGCCCGCCGGCGTACCTTCGGGGGCGAGCATCGACTTGAGAACGGGTGCGTCCTTGGGGATGGCCTTGCCGGTCACGCGGCCGGTCACCTTCTCGACGGACTCGAACCGCTCCTGGGCCGGTGCGAACGGGCTGTCCGGCGTCTCGACGGCCTCGACCATGTCGGCAGCGATCGCCTCGAACGCCTCGATGTCCTGTTTCGCCCGCACCACCGTGATGGTGGCCTTGTTCTCACCTGAGGCTTGGGCCCGTTGAATGGCGTCGATCGTCAGCTTGACGGCCAACAGACCAATCACAAGCCCGAGAAACAACGGAATTACGGCCTTTCCCTTCATGGCAGATCCTCAATCGTCTTTCGTTCGTTTAATCCCTCGGGACGCAAAACGAGGCACGTCGCATGTCCCCCGCAGGCCGTCTTGCTCCGCCGGCCGGCGGTCCGCCGAGGCGGCCCGGTCCGGAAACGATAAGAGCACAACGGCCATTCGGCGTTCCCATACACATCGTGCAGCCAGCCGGGCCGCTTTGCGTAACCCGGCCGCGATCGAACGCGTGGTTGTTTATCGGAAGGATTTGAGGCGGCTTGGACCAAGCCTTTGGAAAATCTGGCGCTATTTTCGGGCACGGGCGGCGGTGGGGTCGGCAGCGGACGCTGACGCCCCTGCGCGGCCGGCCGCGGGCCGGGAAGCGAGTCCCGGCCGGTGCCCGGAAGCACGGCCAGGGCATCCCGGTCCGCTGCATCGTCGCCGGGGCCCGGCGTGGGACGGCTAGGATCCGAGCCCCTCTTTGCGCATGCTACAGGTTCCGCCCAGGTTGAAGGTCTTGGTTCCAAAGAACCCTCCCAGCAGCGAAACATCCTGATAGGGGATGGTGATGGTCACGGTCTCGACGGGATTCGCGAGGGTGGCGTGGGCCATGTCGACCGAGTAGGTGCTCAGCCCGGTCGGAGCCATCACGTTGGTAATGCGATCCGTGACGTTGGCGTACGGCTCGACGGACGTTTGCAGGACGGCGAGTCGGCATCCTTCGCGGGCCGCGGTCTGCAACGTCTGCCGGACCATGAACACCCATCCGTACTCGATGATTCCGAACAGGATGGTGAGCAGTAACGGCAGCACGACTGCGAATTCGACGACGGCGGCGGCCCGCCTTCTCTTCGCGTCGCGCTGCGGAGGCGTCCGCAGAGCCCGAATTCCTCGTGTCATGGCTAGATCCCCCACCAACCGTACAGTCTTCCGGCCAACACAACGAGCGCGCCGGCAGTGAGCGGCACGCCGTACGGCAACAACTGCGATGTCGTTCCAAAGCTCCTGGCGGAGCCGAATTCACTGAACATGGTCTGGCGATTGGTGCACTTGGCGAGGATGACGCCGAGGTTGACGCATGCCATGCGCAGCCGCCCGGTCGACAGGATCATGACCACGGCGGCAAGGCCACCCATCATCGCCCCGAGTGCGAAGGCGTATAGCGTGAGCAGGGGCCCGAGCCACACGCCGATGGCGGCCATCAGCTTCACGTCCCCGGCTCCCATACCGTGCATCATCCAGGGCACAATGAGCAGGCCGAATCCGGCGAGCATTCCCCAGGCGCCGGTCGCGATGCCGGCCCAGCCGAAGTAGGCGGCCTGGGCGACGAACCCGGCCAGCAGCAACGCCAGGTTGAGCCAGTTGGGCACGCGTCGTTGCGTGTAGTCGATCCAACTGGCCAGCAGGGTACCCGGCACGAGGACGGCAACCGCCAATTGCCAAAAACCGAACTCCATCTGATAAGACTCCCATTCCCTCCGAGGAGGGACTTCCCGGCCCGGGATGACGGCCCACAGCGGCGCTCACGGACTCCGCCACGGCGAGGGGCCGCCGATCGACCCGAGCTCTGACCACACACAGCAAGAGGCGCTGGCAGCAAGGCGGACGGATCAGGTGCCTCGCTGGCAGCGCCTTTCGCCGATTCCCCTTGGCAAAGGAAGGGGCGGCCGCCGGCGGCAAGGCACGGCGGCCGGCCCACGACGTCCAACGACTAGCTACCGCTTCCGCCACCGGTGGGCAGACTGCTGTCGACGTTGGTGAAGATGCTCTGCACCGTGGTGCCGAGGCCGGTAATCGCCCCCAGCGCCACGATAATAATCAGGGCGAGCATCACGGCGTACTCGGTCGCGGTCGGGCCATCCTCGGACTTCAGAAAACGAACGACATGGTTGCACAGGTTCTTCATCTCAGACTCCTCTCCAAATATGGGGGCTGACGAAGGCAGCCCAACACGAGTTTCGAAGGTTTGTCAGGTTTGCGTTATCAACCTGATCCCCCTTTACTGACGACCCGGACCTCCAAGGGTACGAGCTGGTTACCTGCCAAGCTGAACGCCGAGCTCACTCGGCGGTAGCGGGCCGGGATGTCGCGCAGGAGGCGGGCCTGTAGACCTCTTTCCCCCCGTCGGCGCATCGCGCCCGCGTCGATCGAACGGACCCTCTAGATTCAACGTACGAAACAGCGCGTCCGCGAGCAAACCGATACGCAGAAAAACGTCCCCGCGAAAACGGGCGTGGGCTGCGTAGCGTACGCGCGCGCTCCGTGTAACCGGACCGGGCCGACCCGGCCGGCGCCGAGGCAAGGGTGATCCCGTGCAACCGGAACGTCATGTGATTACGACGACGACGCACCCGGCATGGTCCCCGCAAGCGTCGTATAGATCGCTTCCACATGCCCGCCGAACGCGCTCATGACGGTGATGACACCGATGCAAATCAGCGCGAGCAGGACACCGTATTCGGTGGCGGTGGGACCGTCCTCGGATTTGAGGAAACCGTGCACTTTCTGGACTAGCGCACGCATGATCGTGTGCTCCCTTCCCCCTTTTCCCTGGGTACCGACGTTGCGGCGCGGCCCGAACCGGCTGCGCCGCTGCAATCAGTCCTAAGCATTCAATACGCAGGGGTGTTGAGCAAATGGAAAATCATGAACGACATCGGCTCGGGCAGGGGGATGACGGACTGGCCCGGCGTTCGGGGCCGGTTCCCGGACGCACGGCGGCTCCCTGTTGGGCTAGTATGACAGCGCTACGAACCTTTGTTCCGGCGTGGAATCGCCGGTTGTCCGGCTCCGCCGAGTGGGTCGTTGGCGGCGCCAGCGATGTTGCGAGAGCGACCTAGCGCTGTCGTACTAGGCGTGGACTTCGGACGCTGCCGGATGGCGTTCGTCCGCTCCGGTCGAGGGCCGCGAAGCGCGCCGGCCCGCTACGGCTGCGATCCGGCGGCCAACCGCATAGAGTACGGCGACCAGCGCGGACAACGCGCAGACCGCCAGGGCGATCAGCAGCAGGGCCACCACGACGCCGGCTGCCCCGAATCCGGGGAGGCTGCCCCCGCCGGCTCCCGGTCCCATATACGCGGCGGCCTCAGAGGCGGTTGCCGCCGAAGCGCCGGCCGCAATGATCGCGAGGCGCGGCGCCGTCGCTGCACTTTGGATCCCGTTCATGGTTGCGCTCCGGCTGCGGGCGCCGTCGACCAGCGCTCGTACTTCTCGATCAAGGCATAGAGGACCTGCGAGCGCGTTTCCAGAAGGTTCTCGTCTGCTTGAACGTGCTCCTTCAGTTCGAACAGTGACACGGGCCTGTCGGCGTCCAGCTCGAGGAGGTAGCCGTCAGCGACAACGGAGGTGAGCCAGGTCATCCAGTGCGAGAAATCGGTGCGCCGACTGCGGAGTTGGGCGATGGTCAGGCTGTAGAGCGACGCCCCGAAGGTCTGGGCGACGCAGATCTCGCGTTGACCGGCTTCGGCAGAGTTCAGCGGAAGCGGATACGCCGCGCGGACAGCGCTCGGCATGGCCGCGCCGGCCTGTTCGACCAGGGTGGCGAACACGTCGACGGGCTGGACCGGCGTGTCGACTCTACGGGCCTCGACGCCGCCCGGCGGGCGCACGATCAGCGGGACATGGAGCAGCTTGTAGTGCGCGCCGGCGGTGTGGAAGACCATGCCGGCTTCGCCGAAAAGCTCGCCGTGGTCGCTGAGGACGACGAGCCACGCGTCGTCGAGTGTGCCGGTTCGCCTGAAGATTTCGAGCATGTGGCCGACGACCTGATCCTGGTAGGCGACTTCCGCGTCGTAGAGGGCGGACATGAGTTGGATTTGCTCGGGGGTGAAGGCGTTCTCCGCGTTGCCACAGGCGTGGGAGATCAGGTCTTCGCGCCGCTGCACAAACCCAGCGTAGGACGCCCGCTCGGCGGGATCCAAGCGCGACTTGCGAAGCGCGGCCGGCGGATAGTAGGGGTCATGGGCCTCGAAGTAGTTCAGGAACGCGAAGAACGGGCGGCGCGCCTCGGTCTGGCGTTTCAGGCGCCGCTCCAGCAGCCAGTTGGTCCATCCGGAGCCGGCGTCCTCGGCAACGACCGGCGGCAGACCGAGCCCGCGGGCGAGTCCCGCTACCGTGCGACAGTCCATCGCCAGACGCCATTGGCTCAAGCTCGGGTCCTCGGACGTCTCGAGAAACGCGTCGAAGCCCTGGCCGTAGCCGTCCTGATCATTGAGCATGGGGTTATTGGATACCGCGAAGGTGTCGTAGGCGGCATTGCGGAGGAGTTCCGCCAATGTGTCGAAACGATCGTCGAGACCGAAGTGACCCCAGTTCACGCCGTGGTCGCTGGGATACAGCCCTGTGAAGAGACTCGCGTGCGAGGGCAGCGTCCAGGGGGCCGTGCTGATGGCGTGGGTATACACAATGGATGAGGCTGCCAGGCGATCCAGGTTCGGCGTCAGGTCACCTCCGGAATAGACGCCGACCCTGTCGGCGCGCAGCGTATCGAGTACGACGACGATGATGTTCGGCTTGTCGGGCCGGGCGGGCTGAGTGCTTGGTGAGGGAGCCTGTACCCATGCGTCAATCCGGGAGGAGGTTCGCGCGTATGCAGCGGTTCCTGCGACGGCGGAGGCCAGCCACGTAACGACGGTGGCGGCGGCGATCGGGCCACGGATCATTCGATTCGGGATCCGCTTCGGCCAGACCACCACTGCCGCCGCCGTCGCCCCCCCGGAAAGCGCGCAGAACGACAACGCCATCGGGTAGCCGCTACGAAGGCCGAAGAGGTCGGTCGCCAGAACCACGGTGATGGCAAGGACGGCGACCAGCGCTCCGGCGACGGCGGGGTGCGCGTCGTGACGGTGCCGCGCAAACATCCTCGCCAGTGCGCCGACAACGAGGCACGCCACACCGACGGCTGCCGCGGCCAGGAAACCGACCACGGCGACGTTAGCAGACACCGCGATTGCAAGCTGATCGAGGCTGAGAGCCTCCCTGGCCCGGGAGAATCGGACCAGTACCTCAATCAGGGCAGCGGCGACGCCCGACCCCAGCGCGATAATTATCCACTGGAACGCGCCGAAACACGGTTTGTGTGACATCGTGGCCCCATAACGCTCAAGACCGTTCGGCGGACGCAGCGTGCGCACGGTGCGCCCATAGCAGGAGCGTGCGATATGAACCAAGGGCAGTCAAACCTCATTTCCGCGGCCCGGCACCGGGATTGGAATGTAGTGTGAATAAAGGCCGCTCGATAGTTGAGATGATGACCGCGGACACACAATCGGTGCGCGCGGAGTTCGGTGCGTTGCTGGCCCAGCAGAACCGCAACGGCGGATGGGGCTATCGGCCGGGCCTGCCCACCGCGGCGGAGCCGACGGCGCTTGCGGCGCTGGCCATTGCGACACAACCGGTGCACGGGAACGGGTTGACCACAGCGCTGAAGGCGCTGACGCCATTGCAGCGGCCCGATGGTGCGGTGTGCCCGTTGGTCGGGCTCGAGCATCCGGGCTGGCCCACGCCGCTGGCCATCATGGCTTGGTCGGCGGACACTAAGCGGGGAGGCGGCGAATTCCGGGAGCCTGCCCGCCGGGCGGTGGCGTGGCTGCTCAGCGCCCACGGTGAGCCGGCCGCCAACGCGCCCGGTGTGCTGGGGCATGACACGAAGCTGATCGGCTGGTCGTGGGTGGCGGGCACGCATTCCTGGGTCGAACCAACGGCGTACGCGGTGATGGCTCTGCGGGCGGTTGGGAAAGACGGTCACCCGCGTGCGAAGGAAGCGGTCCGGCTGCTCCTCGACCGGGCGATTCCGGGGGGTGGTTTCAATTACGGGAACTCACGGGTTCTGGGAAGCGCGCTGCGTCCGTTTCCGGCGACGACAGGCATTGCGCTGGCGGCGCTGGCTGGCCAGCCGCGGAATCCGGCGATCGAGGAATCGATCGGGTATCTGCGTGATGCGATCGGGCAGGTGAGCGCACCTTATTCGTTGGCATGGGGTCTGATCGGGCTTCGGTGCTGGGACGCCATCTCCGATGCGACCGTCGTTGAGGCGCTGGCCCGCGGCGATCGTGACGGTCTCAGCGCGGTTGACGCGGCACTGTATCTGTTGGCGCGTTCCGACTCGTTTCCGATGCCCAAGGTGAGGATCCATGACGGTTGATCGCCCATCCGCATGCACGGCCCCGGCGTTGGATGCCGGCCGACGGATGTCCCGCCGCGAGGCCCTGGCGTTGGGGGGCACGGTGGTCGTCGGGGGGTCGGTGGCGCTGGGGCTTCGGCAGTGGACGCGGCACGAGCGGGGGCTGCGTGCGGAGGTCCACATCGGTGGCTGCGCATCGTACGCGGAGGACGTCGCAGCGGTCGTTCTCGAAGGACTGAGGAGCGTGGGGATCGTCAGTCGCGAGGTTCGCCACAAACGCATCCTGCTGAAGCCGAACCTGGTGGAGACGGCCGAGGGCCACGCGCACATCAACACACACCCCGCGGTTGTGGTCGGTGCGGCCGAGGCGTTTCGTCAGCTCGGCGCCGCGTCGGTCGTCGTGGCCGAGGCCCAGGGTCACCGCCGCGACAGCCGGCTGGTCCTCGATGAATCCGGGATGGGCGAGGCGCTGTCGCGCGCCGGGCTCGACTTCGTCGACATGAACCACGACGACGTGGAGGATCGAGCGAACGCCGGAGCGTGGACGTCGATGAAGCGGCTCTACTTCTCGAGGACGCTGCTCGATGCCGACTGGATCGTGTCGATGCCCAAGCTGAAGACGCATCACTGGGCGGGCGTCACGTGCTCGATGAAGAACCTGTTCGGCGTGATGCCGGGCATCGTCTACGGGTGGCCCAAGAACGTGCTGCACTATCACGGGATTCCGGAGTCGATCCTGGACATCAACGCCACGGTCCAGCCGCAACTGGCGATCGTGGACGGCATCGTGGGGATGGAGGGCGACGGCCCGATCATGGGCACGCCCAGGCGGGCCGGGTGCATTATCATCGGACGCAACCCGACGGCAGTGGATGCCACGGCGGTGCGGGTCATGGATCTGAACCCCTACGCGATCCCCTACCTTGCGGCGGCGTCGGGCCGGCTGGGACCGATCCACGAATGGAACATCATGCAGCGCGGCGAGCGGATTGAGTCGGTGCGGACGCGATTCGCCCTGATCGACGCGCCTCACCTGGCGGGGATTGCGCGCACACCATAGCCGCGGGCACCCCGGTCTGGGGCGCCCGCAGGTTTCGTTCGCTTCCGTTCATTCCGATCGGGCGGCGCTGTGTTCTATTCGGGCTTGACGGACATGAGGTCCTCGTATTTCTCGTAGAGGTCGCGGGCCCGGCGGGCCAGGTCATCCTCGCCGTCGTACAGCTCGATCAGCTCGGCGTCGCCCTTTCGGATGCGGACCTCGATGGTTCCGTCGGTGCGGACTTCGAAGGTGTGCCGCGGTTTCCCGACGTGCCCCATGAACACTTGCGGCGCTGCATGTCCGAATGGCGCGGTTTCCCGGAACAGGTGGACGGGCGGCAGGCCCTTCTCCTCATGGAGCTTCTTCATCGTCTCATGGAACTGCTCCATCGCTTTTTCGTAGGCCTCGTGGGCCTCGGAGAAACTGTCGTCGAGCGTCGTGCGCCACTCGTCCATACTCTGGTTCCATTCGTCGTCGTCCATGTCGAACTCGAAGTTGAACGACTTGTCGAACTCGAACTCGGGCAGCTCGCCGATGCCGTCCATGCTGAAGGCGAATGCGGTCCCGGTACCAGATTGCTTGTACATCCGGTAGGCCTCCTCGTCGGCGGCCTCCAGGTCTTCGGCGGTCGCGTACGATTCGGTGGTCTCGTTCCCGTTCTCATCGACTCGAGTCGCCTTGATGTCGCCGTCGCCCTTTTGTTCCACGACGATCGTCACACCGTCGCGCTGGACCTTGATCTGGACCTGCTTTTCGCCGCCTTCTCCGGAGTAGGTCATCACTCGGTGGCCGCTCTTGGGCATGAAGAGCTTGATGCTTTCGGGCAGGTCCTTCAGCTCGTCGAGCTCGCCCAATTCCCTGCTGATCCACTCACCGGTGGGGCCCCGGAACATCATGCGGCCCCGGGTCTTGACCTCGTCCTCGATCCGGGCCTCCGGCGTCACCTCGAACTTCCATTGAACGGCGCCGATATCCGCCTCCTCGACCGAACCCAACGCGACGTTGAACGTGTGCTCCGTGCCGTCGCGGAGCACGACGATGTCGACCTCGTCGCCCGGCGTTCGTGAGGAGATGAGCTTGACCGCATCGGAGGCGCCGCCGGCCACGACGTCTCCGTCGATGGAGAGGATCACGTCGTGGGCCTCGAGGCCGGCGCGGTCCGCGGGGCTGTCCTTGGCTACGTTGACGACGAGCACGCCCTTCTCACCAGTATTGAGCTGATCGGCCATTGCCCCGGGGACACCGTCGATGGAGACACCGAGCCAGGCCCGGTTCTTGCCCTCGCCGACGCGGCGGACCTTGACGGTACTGGCGCCGGCCGCAACCTCGCTCCGGCCATCTTCGGTGCCGGCGTCGGTGGTGACCGTCACGACATAGGCGCCGTGGCCGTCGCTCACGCTAACCCGACCGTCTTCATCTACCCAGACGACACCCTCGCCGGTAACGACGACCGGGTCGGCCGCGTCGCGCGGCGCGCTGCGTTCACTCGGCTCGCCGAGTGCGACGCTGATGCTGTGGGGAACGGCGGACCATACGAGTACCCATAACAGATGTTTCATTTGTTCACTCCTTTGCGGTTGTGGGCCTTCGCGCGTTCGATGAACCGGGTTGCGATCACGGCCAGCGCCGTGGCGCGCCGGGGTTACATTCGCTGGGAATCGCGAGAGCCGGCGGAGGGCGGCGTCAGCCGCAGGGTCCGGCTCCGATCGATCTCGATCCAGTAGAGGTTTCCGTCGTCACCGACTACGCCGATCACGTCGCGGCCGAGCGACCGTTGGGTCGTCGGGACGTTCACGTTGCGATACAGATCGCCGGGGGCGGCGCCGTTGACCGGAATGGAGCGCTGCTGTGGTGCGCCGGACCGGTTCGCGTGCAGCGCCGGCTCCGGCCCGCGCGACACGTCGGGGCGCGGTATGACCAAGGCCAGCAACGCCGCGGCGATTGTACCGGGGATCAGCCAGCGGCTGCTGCGTGGGACGGCACTGCGTCGACGCGGCAGCGCGCCTGGAATGGAAGCGGCATCGGTCCCCGCGCGGCGGACGAACAGCTCCGCCAGCGCAGCCGACGCCAGCCGATCGATCCGCTCCGATTGCTCCATCATGCGATGGGCCGCGGGATCACGGATCAACTGCCGGTTGAGCTGAAGCTCCTGATCTTCGGACAGCTCACCGTCGAGCCGTTTCGAGATCAGGTGTTCCATGTCGTTCGTTAGGTCACGCATCTCACTCGCCTCGTCGCGTACGTCAATCCGGTTGCGCTTTCAGAGCCTCGCGTAACAGCCGCCTCGCCCTGACCAAGCGTGTCTCGATCGAGTCCACCGGCATCGCCATGACCTCGGCGATCTCCTTGTAGCTCAACCCGCTCACGTGTCGGAGCACGAAGGGCTCCCGATAGAGTGCCGGAAGCGCTTCGATGGCGGCCAGGACGGTCCGGTGCTCCTCGCTGCCCACCGGCCCGCCGACCGAGTCGTCGGCCGGCGCAGCGATGGTCGACAGGCCTGCGTCGCTCTGACCCCGCTTTCGCCTGCGACTGACGGCTCGTCCGCAGTCCAAGGCGGCGTTCCGCGCGAGTTGGACAAGCCAGGATCGCCAGCAGCGTGGATCCCGCAGGCTGGATGCCCGCTGCCACACGGCGGTCCAGACCTGCTGGGCCACGTCGTCGAGCGCCTCGCGATCGCCGAGCACGCCGTAAACCATCGCTCGTACCCAGGCATCATGCCGGCGCAGAAATTCCTCGAAGGCGTATCGATCTCCCGACCCGATGGCCTGGACCAACGGTAGGTCAGGGTCAAGCTCTGCCGCCGACGCCGTTTTCATTTCCCTATTCTCAAGACGAGGAGTCCCGGGCGACCCTGTCAGCCATGGAGGAGATTCGGCCCAAACCGGTGTCGGCCCATAACGACCGGCCGCGGGGCGGATCAGGGCGCTTTTTCGGCAGGCCGCCCGGGGAGTCGCCAAACGACGACCGAGAATACGTGGCCCAGCCAATAGGTCACGAGCGCCAAGAGCAGGGCTACGAGGCACGACAGGACGATGATGACCAACCCGGCGGCGACGCGCCCCGTGGTGTCGAGGCCGACTTCGGCGGGGCGCCGGATCACCGTTGCCAAGAGAAGGAATACGTCGTCCGAGCGCAGCCCCGCGAACCGCAGGGCCGGGTCGCGTGCCTTGTCGGCGGCGGCCGCGGCCGTCTCGGCGACCTGCGGCCCGGCGCGCTCCGCGGAGCCGGCGCCGGCACGCATGTCGTCGTGTGCGGGCTCAGCGTTCCGGTCCGGGGGTCCGGCAATCGCCGACACGGCGCGGGTTGTGACGATCGACCCCATTTCGAAGTAGTCGCCGGGAAGGCTGTAGAACGGAGCGAGGCCGACGACGACGCCGAGCGCGAACACGACGGGCCGCCGCCGGCGTCCGGCGCGTTTGATCAACGGGACCCCGATCACGACGGTCAGCACGTATGGCATGAAGTCGGTGGCGAGATAGATCCCGTCCGACCCCTTCCAATCGAAACCGGAAAGCCGGCCGGCGTAGTCGCCGCCGGACACGACGAACGGAAAGAGCCGGGCCCACAACGCCCCGCCGTACTTCGGCGCGATCTCCAGGCGCGATACTTCGCCGCCGGCGAGCACACATCCGAAAGCGTGGAGAAGCTCGTGGATGGGGACGTAGACAAACCACGCTGCGGCCATCGCGACGATGAAGAGGCCGAGCGCTCGAAGCGGGCTCCGCACCGCGACGACGGGTTCCAGTGCGGCGAGAACGTCGTCGATGGGTTGGCGCAGGAACCGTGTCATTTCGTCAGCCGGGTCCGGGTCGACCCGCAGGGGCGCGGATCAGTCGTCGCAGGCGGAGCGAGTGGGAGCATACCCGAACCCCAGGGGCGTGGAAAGTTGTCGAGTGTGCGATCCGTCGTTGTTCACGGGTTTGACGGCCAACGGCGGTTTCGGTTACGATCGCGCCGGCTGAAGAGCGGAATGGGCCCGCAAGCGGGCGCGGCGGTGCGGGCACGGCTCATCGCGCTCTGAAGGTCGCGGCCGGCGACCTCGCGTCAGCGCGGCGCGGATCGTCGTGCCGGGCGGTCCGGCGCGTCGGGCCGCCATGAGCCCTACGTCCATTCCTTACAACAGGTACGGTAACTCATGATCTTCCCGAACACGTTGTGGCTGTTTGCGGCGTTGGTGAGCCTTGGGATCGGCCAGACCGAGTCCCCGACAGCGGCGAGGCAAGCGGCCCAGGACGGCATCGCCGCGCCCGCGGCGGCCGGCCAACCGGAGCCGACGGGAGATGCCGATCTCACTGCGGCAGCAAGCGCTACGGCGCTCGCCATTCCAGTCGGTCGTATGCGTTGGCATCTACCCGACCCGGACGCCGAGCGTGACGCAGCGTTGGAAAAGCGTCGGGAGGCTGCGGAAGCCAATGACCGAACCACGGTGCGGAGGATCGACCGCACGATCGAACTCGTCGACCAGACGAAGCGGCCGGAGCGGCTGCTGCTCTCGCTGGAGGATGTCCTGCGCCGGACGCTGGAAAACAACTACGCGATCGAGGTGGCCCGGTTCAACCCCGCGGTCGAGGCCACCCGGGTGGTCGAGGCGGAGGCGGCGTTCGACGCGGTGTTCTTCACGGACGTTCAGAAGCAGAACATCGACCGCCCGTCGGGGTCGCAGCTTCAGTCGACGGATCTGGACACGTTCAGTCTGGGTAGCGGCGTGCGCAAACAGTTGATGACGGGCACGCAGCTCCAGGGCACGTTCTCGCTCGGGCGCACGAAGACCAACCTGGCGTTTCAGGAGCTCAACCCCGAGTACGCATCCAACTTCATCCTGGACGTGCGTCAGCCGCTGTTGCGGAATTTCGGCATTGACTTCAACCGATCCGTGATCGTGCTTCGGCAGAACGACCGGCGTTCGAGTTACTACGCGTTCCGGCGACAGGTGCGCGACCGGCTGCGGGAGGCCGAGGAGCTGTACTGGCGGCTGGTCCAGGCGCGGCGCGACGTCGTGATCACGGCCCGGCTCCTCGCCGAGTTCGAGCAGATCCTCGAGTACCTCGACGCCCGCAAGGACTTCGACATCATTCCCGTGCAGTTGAACTCGACCCGCGCTTCGCTGGAACAGAGCAGGGCGGATTTCGTGGTCCGCGTGGCGAACGTGTACGACGCCGAGGATCGCCTGATCGCGGTCATGAACGCCTCGGACGTTCACCTTGCCGACCAGATGGAGATCGTCCCGACCGACGTACCGGAATACGGCCGGATCGTGGTCGATCGGCTGTCCGAGGTACAGACCGCGCTCGATCATCGGCCCGAGATCGTCGAGCAGCGGCTGGCGGTCGCGAGCGCCAAAATCGGCGTGGGGCAGGCGCGGAACGCGGAACTGCCCCGGCTGGACCTCACTTTCCGGGAGGCCATCGACGGGCTGGGCTCCAACTTCGATGACGCGTTCGATCAGGCGACCACGTCGAATTTCATCGAATACGCGATCGGCGTCGAGTTCGAGCTTCCCATCGGCAACCGCGGTCCGCGGGCGGCCACCAAACGCGCCCGGCTCGTGTACGCGCAGGCCGTCGCCGCGATGCGGCAGGTCTTCGAGCAGGTGATCCTGGACGTGAACCTCGCGGTGCGTCGCCTGTCGACAACGTACGATGCGATCGGCCCGAGCTTCGAGTCGGCCGAGGCCCGGGAACGCGAAGTGGATTCGATCGTCGCCCGCGCCGAGCGGAAGGACTTCCTGGTGCTCAACAACGAGCTGAGCGCGCGGCAGAGCCTGGCGTCCGCGCGGCGCGGCATGCTGACGGCGCTGATCGAGTACAACATCGCCGTGGTGGACCTGGAACGGGCGAAGGGCACACTTCTGGATTACAACAACGTGGTGATCCCGAACGAACCCTAGGCGCCGGCGACGGGCGATCGATCCGCCGCTCCGCTCGACGCCGTGGCGGAACCGCACGGCGTATGAACACTCCCACCCGCGTCTCCCGCCATGAACCGCGCTCTTGCGTCGGCCCTGTCGACGTGACCCCGGCGCAGACTCTGTATGAAGTTGTCCGATGACGAGGAATGACGCGACGGAACGGCGCACGGTCTTGCGTCTGTCGATGTGGTTTCCTTACAATGCCGGCCCACCAGAACGTCTCCGGCGGACCTTCCTCGGAGGGGAGTTCCATCCGGCCGATACGATCAATCATGGCGAGCAGGAGGTTTGGCAGTGCGTAGGCATTCCCTATTGAACGGTTGGGCTGCGGTGATCGCCCTTTCGGCGTCGGCGTCGGCCGCGAGCTTTCACGGTGCACACGCCGGCAGCGTCGGCGCGACCGCGGCCCTCGGCCTGGGCGGCGAGCATCGGCCCCACGCGGGCATGCTTCGCTTCCCCGACATCAGCGCGAAACAACTTGCGTTCGTCTACGCGAACGACATCTGGGTGGTTTCGCGCGAGGGCGGCACGGCGCTGCCGCTGGCCAGCCCGCCGGGCCAGGAAGCGTTCCCGCGGTTCAGCCCCGACGGGCAGCGGATCGCGTTCATGGGCAACTATGAGGGCGACGAAGACCTGTACGTCATCGACGCTGCGGGCGGGATCCCGGCCCGCGTTACGTATCACCCTGCGTCCGAGGTGCTTTGCGACTGGACACCCGACGGCCGCCTCCTGTTTTTCAGTAACGCGCTCGCACCCCAGGGCCGGATGACGCAACTGCTCGTGACCTCGGCTGACGGCGGGCTGCCGGAGAAGCTGCCGGTGCCGTACGGAGCGAACGGGGCGGTGAGCCCGGACGGCCAATGGCTCGCGTACACGCCGCACTCTCGAGACCACCGAACGTGGAAGCGGTACCGCGGCGGCATGGCCACGGACATCTGGCTGTTTCACCTGACGAACCATACGTCGAAGCGAATCACTGACTGGGAGGGAACCGACTCACAGCCGATGTGGCACGGCGAAACGGTCTATTATCTTTCCGACGCGGGACCGGCGCACCGGCTCAACATCTGGAGCTACGACACGAAGACCGGCAGGCGGCAGCAGGTGACCCTGCTGAAGGACTATGACGCCAAGTGGCCCGCCATCGGGCCGGGACCCGACGGCGGCGGCGAGATCGTCTTCCAGAACGGCGTGCACCTCAGCGTCGTGGACCTGCGGACCAAGGAAGTGAGGAACGTGGAGGTCGTCATCCCCGGCGATCGTCCGAAGATCAAGCCGCAGACCGCCGACGCCGGCAAGTTCATCCACGACGGGAACATCTCGTCGACCGGCAAGCGGGCCGTGCTCCAGGCGCGGGGGGACATCTGGACCGTTCCGGCGGAGCACGGTTCGCCGCGGAACCTGACGCGCACCAGCGGCGTCGCCGAGCGTGACCCCGCGTGGAGCCCCGACGGGCAGTGGATCGCGTACTTCAGCGACGAGTCCGGCGAGTACGAGCTGTACATCACCCAGTCCGACGGGCGGGGCGAGACGAAACGGCTCACCCACGACGGCAAGGTGTTTCGCTACGGCCCGGCCTGGTCGCCCGACTCGAAACACGTGGCGTTCACCGACAAGGGCGGCGGGATGTATCTCTACTCGATCGAGGCCTCGACCAGCAAACAGTTCGACACGGACATGTGGTCCAACCAGCCGCGGCTCAACTGGTCACCCGATTCCCGCTGGATCGTCTACACCAAGGCGGGTGAAAACCACCTGGATGCGGTCTGGCTCTACAACCGGGAGGGCGGCGAGAAGCACCAGGTGACGAGCGGGATGTTCAACGACACTTGGCCGACCTTCGACCGCAAGGGTGAGTATCTGTTCTTCGCGAGCAATCGCGAGTTCTCGTCACCGATTTACGAGGACGTGGGAACGACGTTCGTCTACGCCAACACCGACGTGCTCTCGGTCGTGCCCCTCCGAGCCAAGGTCGGCTCGCCGTTCGCACCGAAGACCGACGAGGAGACGTGGGAAAAGAAGAAGGACGGCGAGGAACCGAAGGAGGAAGGCAAGGAGGAAGACAAGGCGGACGGCGACGAAAAGGAGAACTCCGGCGGCGCCGACGAGCCCGGCGAGCCGGAGGCCGACAAACCCGGCGACGAAGAGAAGAAACCGGAGGAAGCCGAGGAGAAACAGTCCGACGAGGAACCCGCCGCCGAATCGAAGGAGAAGGACGAAAAAAAACCGGAGGAGGTCAAGCCGGTCGAAATCGAACTGGACGGCTTCGAAGCCCGCGCCATTGCTCTGCCCGTGGATCGCGGCTCGTTCACCGGCCTGTCGGTCAACGACAAGGGCCACCTCATCTACGTCCGCCAGGCGCCGCGCGGGAGCGACGGCGAATCAGCGATCAAGCTCTTCGATCTGAAGGATGACAAGAAGAAGGAAAAAACGGTCCTCGAGGGGGCCGGGGCGTTCGCCCTATCCGCCGACGGCAAGAAGCTGCTGGCGCGCAAAGGCGACAAGATGGCCATCATCGATGCCAAGCCCGACCAGAAGTTCGAGAAGCCGCTCTCCACGGACAATCTGCACGTGACGATTTCTCCGCGCGAGGAATGGAAGCAGCTCTTCCTGGACGCCTGGCGCATTCAGCGCGACTTCTTCTATGACCCGAACATGCACGGCGTCGACTGGCACGCGATGCGCGAGCGGTACGCGAAAATGCTCGCCGATTGTGCGTCGCGCGAAGACGTCTCCTACGTGATCGGTGAGCTTCAGGCGGAGCTGAACGTCGGCCACGCCTACGTCCGCGGCGGCGGCGATACCGAAGAAGCGCCGTCGATCTCCGTCGGCATGTTGGGCGTCGACTTCGAGCTCGACAACGGTGCGTACCGGATCACCCGCATCCACGCCGGCGCCCCGTGGGACCTCGACGCCCGCGGGCCGCTCAGCCAGCCCGGCGTCGACGTGAAAGAAGGCGACTACCTGCTGGCCGTCAACGGCGTTCCCGTCGACACGTCGAAAGACCCCTGGGCCGCGTTCCAGGGACTCGGCGGGAAGACCGTGACGATCACGGTGAGCGCCAAGGCGACGATGGACGATGATGCGCGGACCGTCACGGTGGAGCTCATGCGCAATGAGGACGACCTGCGGTACCGAGCCTGGGTCGAGCGGAACCGCGCGTACGTCGCGGAGAAAACCGGCGGCCAGGTCGGCTATATCTACGTGCCCAACACCGGCGTCGACGGACAGAACAACCTGTTCCGGCAGTTCTACGGGCAGGTCGACCGCGGCGCGCTGATCATCGACGAACGCTGGAACGGCGGTGGGCAGATTCCCACTCGGTTCGTCGAGTTGCTCAATCGGCCCATCGCCAACTATTGGGCGCGACGCGACGGGCACGATTGGCCCTGGCCGCCGGATTCACACCAGGGCCCGAAATGTATGCTCATCAACGGCCTGGCCGGGTCCGGCGGGGATTACTTCCCCTGGTGGTTCCGGGCCGCGGGCGTCGGCAAGCTGATCGGGATGCGCACCTGGGGCGGCCTTGTGGGGATTTCAGGTAACCCGCTGCTGATCGACGGCGGCCGGGTAACGGCGCCGACGTTCGCGTTCTACGAGAAGGACGGAACCTGGGGCGTCGAGGGGCACGGCGTGGATCCGGACATCGAGGTGGTGGACGACCCAGCCCTGATGGTGGACGGCGGTGATCCGCAGCTCGACGCGGCCATCCAGCACATGCTCGACGAGTTGGAGAGAAGCCCGTACACGCCGCCGAAGCGCCCCACGTACCCGAACCGCAGCGGCATGGGGATCAAGCCGGAAGACAAGTAGACATTCGGCATCGGACAAGGTAGGACAGAGAAACAGCCCCGGGGCCTCGGGTCAACCGAGAGATTTCCCCGGGGCCGTTTGTTGACAGAGCACCATGATGGACATGCTCATCCCTATCCGAAGCGAGGCCGACATCCTCCCCCACCTGCGCGACACGCCGGTCGGGGACCTCCTTCGCTACCACAACCTCCAGGCGGCGTATCGTGAGTATGCATGTGCGGAGCTTCTGATCGGCATGTGCATGGACAGCCGGAAGGTGCTGCGGGCGCCGGACAACTTCGCGTTCATCCTGCGGGCCGGCGGGGCCAACCTCGAGCGGATAGAGTTCAAGGTGTCGTTTGCGATCGCGATCGGGGGCGTGCGGGCGATCTGCCTGATCGGTCACAGCGACTGCGGCATGGTGAACCTTCCGGCGAAGCGGGAGGCGTTCATCGAAGGGCTGGTTCGTAACGCCGGGTGGACGCCTGAAGACGCGGCCGCGCACTTCGACCGTCATGCCCCGTCGTTCGGGATCAGCGACGCGGCGGATTTCGTCCAGGGCGGCGCCGAGCGATTGCGGCATCGCTATCCCAAGGTGATCGTGGCGCCGCTGTTCTACACCGTCGAGGACGGGCTGCTGCACCAGATCCGCGAACCGTAACGCCGGGAGCGGTCGATCGGACCTGTATACGCTCGAGCGGGCTCTGGCCGGGCTGTCCCGAGGTAAGAGGCGGGCCACTCCCCCGGATCCGCGTTTGGACCCTTGGACCGCAGCGGGCCGGCCGGATGAGACCGGAACGGGGACAACGGTGCTTTCACGTTACAAGATCTACCGGGGCAGCAGGCCACCGTCGGACCCGCTCCCGGACGGCATCCGAAAAGACACACGGTGGCGCACCACGCACGTCCTTCGACCCGGTGAGGAGATGGCAAAGACGTACCTCGCCTCGCCGGACGAGCGGGCGTGGCGTGCGTTCGGCAAGGCGTATCGGGCGCTGTTAGAGGACCGGTACCGCAACGACCGCACGCCCTTCGATGAGCTGGCCCAACTGGCCCAAGACAACGATGTGTTCATTGGCTGCAATTGCCCGACGAAGGCGAATCCGAGGGTGGACCGATGCCATACCTTCTTGGCCCTCGAATTCATGAAGGGCAAGTACCCGAGGCTGCGGGTCGTGTTTGCGACGTCATGAGCGTAGCCGCGGGTCCGCGCGCCAGGCCTCGGCCTTTCCCACAGGCCAGAGGCGGCATACACGCTTGGCGTGCAACCACGAACGACCGGCGGGCGTGAGTCCGTCGGCCGGCCCGGACGTGTAGCTGCCTGTCCCGTCCGGTACAGATCTCAGTCGCGTGCCCGAACTCATCCTGGCGGGCCAGATGTGACGCGTGGCCTGTCGAGAGCAGGCGGCTACGAGTGTCGAAGCGGCGGGCTGAACGAACAAGGGGCCCAAATCGGACGGTCGCCCACTCCCGCATCAACCCGGAATCCGCACCGTAGACCAAGCCGGGCGCCGCCGGTGCCCACATCGCTGCGCCCCGCAGCCAATTCCTGATAGCGCCCGACGCCGGGAAACGAACTGTAGGGTGAGGCGGCGTCGCATCGGACCGGTGGCAGGCCCGTTGCAGGTTCCGCGTACGCCGACCGTAGAGCAAAAAACAAGGGAGACAGATATGCGAGTTGAACAAGCCCAGCCGGTTTCTCATCTGCGTGCCGTCCTTGTGATCCTGGCGATGACCACAGGAACCGCCCTCGCAGAGAGCGGCATTCGCATCAAGTCGGGTCCCACGCAAATCAGCCATTCGGACGATCCGCCGTGCGATTCCGAGCGGATTACCAGGTTCAAGATGGTCATCGAGAACACGAACGACGTCTGCAACGAGTACGTCAAGATCTGGGCCTCGGAGCGCGAGTCCGAGCCGCTAGGCGGCTTCAAGTTCCTCGGATTCAGTAAGACCGAGGGCGGGACGTTGCACAACGAGATCGAGTACGCCGACATGGAGGACGAGTCGACCGAGACGTTCTACTTCGAGGTGCGGACTCAACCGGCCGCCCACGTCGGTGGGCTCGGAACCTGCGAGTTCGTGTCCGGCGGGATCACCATCTTCGTGTGCGATCACGACGGTGGCTGCGACTACGGGGCCTCGGCGGACGATCCATGCAGGCCGATCATCTGCATGAACTCCGGCACCGATTGCGGGGAGGAACCGGGGCCGTGGCCGCGGGACGTCGCGTTGGTGGGGGACCAGACCAACTGCCCGCCACCCGACACCGGTACCGGCGTGATCCGTGGGCTGGTCTCCAACCCCCAGGGCGGTCCGGCCGGCGGCGCCCGGATCACCGTAAAGCGCGTCCTTTCCGGAAACATCGGATGTCAGGGGATTCCCGAGTTCGTGAGGAAGTCCACGCGGGCCCAATCACTGCCGCTCGATGAGCGAGGGATGTACGAGGTGGATGGGCTTCCCTTCCCGCCGGGTGAATACGAAATCAGCGCACAGGATCTGGGCCGCTGCGCCACGCAGACAGTCATGATACCGCCGTCCGGTGAGTTGACCGTCAATCTGACGTTATCGCCCGGCTGTCCGTAATGCATTCTCGCCAGCCACCCCTTCACACAGGAGGTATGAGTATGTGCTTTGCAACGATCAAGGGACCGACATCGATGGCCTTGCTCGGTATCGTGATATCAAGCATCGGATCCCGGGTCCAGGCGGACCCGGTCTTCGCCGCTGATTCCTCTCTGGGCCCCCTACCCAGCGCCATCTGGCGCCTGGAAGACGTCGACGGAGACAATCAGGCGCTGGACGTGAACGAGCGGGTCATCTTCCGGGATGCCACCGGCGCCGGCATCGTCACCGACGATTTCCGAAGCGTGGCCGCCAGCCGCTCGGGCAACGTCTACACCCTGGAGGACAAGCAGGCCCGCATCATCGTCCTGAAAGACCTGAACCTCGACCATGATGCGCAGGATGTCAACGAGGCCAGGATCTACCGGGATCCCTCGGGTCTCGGCGTGGATCTGAAGCTCCCGCTCAGCATCGCAGTAAGCCAGGCGTTCGACCCGGACACGGATTCGCTGCGGGACGTGGTGTACGTCTATGACGCCGGTCTGCAAGCCGTGCTCCGCTTTGAGGATACGGACAACGACGGCAACGCTCAGGACGAGGACGAGGTCTGCTACTTCCACTTCAGCACTACCGACGAGCCGCTGTCCGCTCTTCATCTGTCTGCCGGAGAGACGGGCCGGCTCTACAGTGCCAACCATAACGGGCCCGAAGTCGTGCGCCTCGTCGACCTGACGGGCGACTGTCATTCCGCTTTTCGACCCGAGCACACCGTCTGCCCGCTCCAGCACCTGTTCAACGAATACCAGCCGGTCCGCAACAATTTCAGCACCGGTCCCGATTTTGTCGCGCCCTTCGGCATCGCCGTCAACGAGCGGGACGTGATGTTCACCACCGACCTGGGCGCCCTCGGTGGTACGAGCGTTCTGCGGCTCGAAGACCTCAACAACGACTACAACGCCCAAAGCCCAGGTGAAGCGACCGTCTTCAGCTCCGGTGTGTGCGACGGGTTCGACTTCCTCGCTCCCGGCCCGATCACCATCGACGCCCGCGATGCGCTGTACGTGTCCGACCTGGAATTCGGCACGGTGATCCGCTTCAGCGACAACAACGGCAACGGCAACGCCGAGGATCAGGGTGAGTGCATCGCATTCGCCCAGGGGTTCAACGCGGTGTCAGGCCTGTCCGCCCTGCTGCCGCCGCTGTCCCCGGTGCGCATCGAATTCGCCAACGGCGTCGAGCAGCTCGGGAAGAACCACGATCTGCTCGTGCCCGACGGCGCCAGCGCCAACTTCGAGGTACGCGTCGTGAACACCGACGTGGTCGGTCCGGCCGTCAATCGCAAGGTCTACTGTGATTCGCCGTCCGGCTGCATCCAATGTACGCCCCGCGTGGGATGGACCGACACCGGCGGCCGTCTCTCGTTCACGGCGACCCGCGTCGGTCCGCCGCACGACGAGACGCTGATTCTGAGCACGCTCGGGGCCATCGAGATCATCAACGTCCCATCATTCGTGGCCGACGAAGACGCCGACACCGACGGCGACGGCATCGTGGACGGCGACGACAATTGCCCGGACGTTCCGAATCCGGGACAGGAGGACGGTGACGCCGACGGAATCGGCGACGCCTGCGACGACAGTGATGGCGACGGCATCGTGGACGGCGACGACAACTGCCCCACCGTGCCCAACCCGGGTCAGGAGGACGCGGATGCGGACGGGATCGGCGACGCCTGTGACCTCCTCAACTGCCCCGCGACGGCGATTGTCTCGAAGCTCGAGCGCCCGCTCGAAACACTCCGCGTGCTCTATCGATTCCGCAGCAACGTGCTGCGCTCCACTGCCCAGGGACGGTACTTCATCGATCTCTACTACCGTCACGCCAACGAGGTGACCGAGATGATCCGCAGTCAGCCGGAAGTGCGAGACCAGGCGGTCGTGCTGCTTACGCAGTTCACGCCGCTGCTCGAGCGGCGGCTCGACGGCGAAGAGGTCACGGTCGGGCCGGCCGAGACGCGGAGCCTGCTGGCGTTCCTCGCGACGCTCAAGCGCCAGGCCGGTCCCGACCTGACGGCGGAGATCGAGAACTTCGAGAAGTCGATCCGGCGGGGAGACTTGCTCGACGGATTGGGCATCAAGGGGCCGCAACCGCGCCAGAGCCGCGGCTAGACCCGGATCCAACAGCTTGCAGCGCGCCGCCGGTTGCCGGATCTCGCCGGCGCCGCGGCCGCTGCCCCGGTTGCCGAGGCCGACGCCGGCACGGGCGCGGCTAAGTCCGTGACGCGCTCATCGAAGAGTGTCCATCAGCCGCCGGCTCGTGCACGCCACTGCGCGGCCTCCTCCGGCCGACCCAACCGCTCGAGGACCTGCTCGAGGAGCCTGGCGGTGTCGCGCGTCCGCGAATGTTCCGGGCCGAACGTGCCGGCAAGCACGTCATAGCTGGTGCGACCCATGCCCTCAGCCCCGGCGTAGTCGCCTTGCTTGAGCAGAATTCGGCAGAGCACCGATCCGATGAGGGCCGTGTCGGGGTGCTCCGCGCCGGAGATGCGCCGGCGGAGCTCGAAACTCTCGCGGGCGGCCCGCTCCGCGTCATCAAGTCGGTTCATCGAGAAGTACACGTAGGCGAGCCGGCTGCGGGAGAGGACCGTCTGTGGATGCTCCGTACCCAGCGCCCGTTCGCTTCGGTCCACGATGTCGAGGATCATCGGCTCGGCCTCCTCGAAACGGTTCATGCCGTAAAGTACGGTGACCAGAGAATCCATGGTCAGCAGCGTTAGCGGATGATCCGGGCCGAGGACGCGTTTTCGAATCTCGATAACCTCCCGAAACAGCGGTTCCGCCTTTCGCAGGTCGCCGCGGTTGCCGTACAGCACACCCAGGTTGTGCATCGAGATCAGCGTGTCCGGATGCTCGGGGCCCATGACCCGCTTGCAGGTTTCGAGCTCCCGGACGTGCAGGCGCTGGGCCTCGTCAAAGCGTTCCATACCTTCGTAGACCATGGCGAGGTTGTTCATCGTATCCATGGTCTTGGGATTCTCGTCGCCGAGCGTGACGCTGCGCCGAGCCAGGACCTTTTCGAGCAGCTCGGCCGCTTCGGCGAACTTGCCCTGGTCGTCGAGAAGCAGGGCCAGGTTGTTCATCGCGGTCAGGGCCAGCTCGTCGTCCTCGCCATACGCCGCCACCGCCTTGCTCATCGCGTTTCGGAAGTGTGTTTCGGCTTCCACTTCGTTGCCCGAGGCTTTCTCCAGCGAGGCCACTTTCGTCATCGCGTCGACCACGTCCCGCTCGTTGCCGCTGCCCGCGCCGTAGATTTCCCACGCGCGGCGGGCGTGCGTCAACGCCTCGGCGTACTCGCCCAGCCCCTTGTAGGTTTCCGCCAGCGTCGTTCGAACCGCGGCCTCGACAGTCGGATCGTCGGCGAAGCGCTCGCCGGCCTTCGCTGCGGCGCGGTCCACGACCGCGCGCAACGAGATGTTGCGGTCGGGCTCGTTGTCCGGGTCGGCCTGGGCAAGCAGATCCCGGTTGAGGAACTCGTTGACGGCGATGGCAATCCGCGCTTCGCGCTGCGCCCTCGACCGCTCGACCGTCGCCTCGTAGGCCTGCCAGGTCGCCGCCGCCGCCCCGGCCGCCAGAGCGATGAGCGCCAGAGTCCCGCCGGCCACCACCGCTCGGTTGCGGGCCGCGAACTTGCGAAGCTGGTAGAACGTGCTCGGTGCCCGGGCGAGGATCGGCTCGTGGCACAGGTAGCGCTGGATGTCGCCTCTGAGGTCGGCCACCGATTGATAGCGCCGCGCCTTGTCCTTCTCGAGCGCCTTGCCGATGATCGTCTCGAGGTCCCCGCGGTAGAGGCGGCTGGTGGTCCCGAGCCGCGGCGGCTCGGTGGTTTCGATCTGCTTGGCGACCTCGGCCAGCGACCGTCCGCGGGTCTCGAACGGGCGCCGTCCGGTCAGCAGCTCGAACGCGAGCACGCCCAGCGCGTATACGTCAGACCGGGTGTCGACCTCGCTCGCCATGCCCCCCACGTGTTCCGGGCTCATGTACGGCAGCGTGCCCACCACCTGTCCCGCGTCGGTCAGGATCGTCGAGCGATCACCCGCCGCTTCGGTCAGGCGGGCGATGCCGAAGTCGAGCACCTTGGGCCGCCCCGACGGGGTGACCAGGATGTTGCCCGGCTTCAGGTCGCGGTGGATGACTCCCTGTTGATGGGCGTGCTCGACGGCATGGCAGATCTCGACCAACAGGTCCAGGCGCTGCCGCACGCTCAGATCCCGCGATTCGACGAACTCCGTCAGGGGCACGCCGTCGATGAGCTCCATTGCAAAAAACGGCACGCGGCCCTGATCCGGGCCGGCCGTCCCCGCGTCGAAGACCTGCGCGATACCCGGGTGCTGCAACCGGGCCAGGACCTGCGCCTCGAGCTCGAAGCGACGGCGCGTCTTTGCGGACACCAGGAGTGGTGAGATGATCTTCAGGGCGACGCGCCGTTTGGGCTGGTCCTGCTCCGCCTCGTAGACCGTACCCATGCCACCGGCCCCGATGCGACGGATCAACCGGTAGCGATCGATCTGCGTTCCTTCGGGCAAGTCGAATGCGCGCTCCATTCCGTCGACTTGTCCGGCCAGGATCTTCACGCCGGCGCCGACGAACGAGTCGGAATCCCCGTCGTCGTGGGCGAGCAGTTCCTCGACTCGGCGCCGCAATGGGGCGTCGCTACCGCATTCGCGCTCCAGGAACTCCGCGCGGCGGTCCGGGTCCAGCCGGCAGGCGCGGTCGAAGAGCGACATCATGCGTTGGAAGTCCGGGTCGGTCATTCGGGCCGCTCCCGCGAAAGCTCGGCCTTCAACCAAGCCCGGGCCGCGCGCCATTCGCTTTCTATGGTGGTCTTGGAAACCTCCAACACGGCCGCCACGTCCTCCACGGTCAGACCTCCGAAGAAGCGCAGTTCCACGACACGGTGCTTGCGGTTGTCCACATCGGCGAGTCGGGTGAGCGCGTCGTCCAGGGCTACAAGGTCCATCGTCGACTCCGCCGGCGGCGTCACCGCGGCATCGAGGGTCACGCGGGCCCGCCCGCCGCCCCGTTTTTCGGCTCGCTTGCGCCGGGCGTGATCGGCGAGAATCTGCCGCATGGCCGTGGCCGCGACTGCGCAGAAGTGCCTGCGGTCCTCCCACTGTGGCGCGGTGCGGTTGACCAGACGGACGTAGGCCTCGTGGACCAGCGCCGTGGGCTGGAGGGTATGGTCGGACCGTTGCCCGCGAAACAGCCCGCCGGCCATCGCCCGAAGCTCGGTATAGACCAGCGGCAGGAGGCGTTCCGCGGCCGAAGTATCCCCGCCTCGCAGGTCCGCCAGGATTCTCGTCGCGTCGGAACTCTCGATCGGGCTCATCGCGCTTGGGTCTCCGGCCGTCGATCCGATTATTGTACTCCGGCCGTGACGCGTCACCAAAACGACGTACACCCGATAACCACGAAACCGCGTCACCGGACTGCATGGGCAACGACCACCCGACTCGGTACCGACGCGCAATCCGCTCCGTTTTTTCTGAGGATCGGCGTGCCATCTTGCGTTTACGGGACGGAGCCACGCAGTCGGCGCTCGGCAGCGCCATGGCAATGAGGGTCGAGAATCATGACAACGTTGAAGGCAGCGTGCGTCGGGGCCGCAACGGCCGCCTGGATCACGGCGACCGCTTCGGCCGTTCCATTCACCTACCAGGGACAACTCAAGCAGGACGGGCGTCCCGTGACCGCCGTCACGACGATGGACTTCGGCCTGTTCGATGGTCCAGACTCGCCGACCCCCATTGCGGGTCCCTTGCGAATTCGCGACATCGAGGTTGTGAACGGATTGTTCACCGTCGAAGTGGACTTCGGAGACGGAGTGTTCGACGGCTCCGAGCGGTACCTCGGTGTCAGCGTCGTGGTCCCGCCGGGCACCACCCCGGTCCTCCTGTCGCCGCGCCAGAAGATCACCGCGGCACCGTTCGCGATGTACGCCCTGGACGCCCCCGGGGGCAGCGGCGGCGGCACCCTCGATGATGCGTACAACTTCGGCGGCGCCGGGGCCGGTCGCGTGATCACGGCGGACGCCGGGCCCGTGTACATCAGCGGGACCGACGGCCTTGCGGTGGACGGAGGCGTGGTGACCGGCGCAGTGAAGCTCGCCCGCGCCGACGCCAGCCTGGACATCGAGGCGCGCAAGTCCTTCAATGTTTCTGGCGATCAGCCCGATCCGGTGACCGTCGGTGGCACCCAGCGGCGCGGCGCGCTGCTCAATCCCATCGAGGATTGGGCGTACCTGCGGGTCGCGAGCGTTGGGCACGCGATCCGACGAAAGATCGGCACAACGCTCGCGTTTGACGTAGAAGGCAGCATCAACAACTCGGCGATCTGGATCAGCCAGATGTTCCTCGACGCCGACGGCAATCTCGGCGTCGGCACCGTGATCCCGTCGACGCGCCTCCATGTAAACCAAGGCGAAGACGCGAGCGTCGCGGCCGGCGGCTACCTCACCATCGGCTCCATCAACTCGACCAACCTGGTCTTTGACAACAACGAGATCCTGGCCCGGAATGCGGGGTTTGTGTCCGATCTGTACCTCAACCGCGACAGCGGAGACGTGCTCATCGGCACGGGAGGCGCGGCGCGACTCGGCATCGGCACGACCAACCCGAAAGGGAGGATCCACGTCGCCGGCGATTACTACGGGCTGGGGCACATGTGGCTCCATGCCTATGAAGGCGACGGCAGCACGGGCACGGCGTACATCCAAGCGCGAGACACGAGCGGAACGTCGGACGTGAACCTCCAGTTCCGGACCAAGGACGGAACGGTGCTGCGCGACGTGATGCGCCTCACGTCGCTGGGACGCGTCGGGATCGGTACCACGGCGCCGGCACAGTTGCTGCACGTGAACGGGACGGCACGGGTCAACGTCCTACAGATCACCGGCGGGTCGGACCTGTCCGAGGGGTTCGACGTTCAGGGCGAGGCCATCGAGCCGGGCATGGTCGTTTCGATCGACCCTGACAACCCGGGCCGGCTCATCCCCAGCCGCGACCCCTACGACCGCAAGGTGGCCGGGATCGTCAGCGGCGCCGGTGGCGTCGCCACCGGGATGGTCATGGGGCACAGCGGCACCATCGCCGACGGCGAGCATCCGATCGCCCTGAGCGGACGGGTTTACTGTCTGGTTGACGCGACGGCTCATGCCGTCGAGCCCGGCGACCTGCTGACCACGTCGGCGAAGACGGGCCATGCCATGAAGGTCGTCGACCACGATCGCGCTAACGGCGCTGTCCTGGGCAAGGCGATGACCGCGCTTCGTGCGGGACAGACCGGTCTCGTGCTCGTTCTGGTGAGCTTGCAGTAATCGAATCACGAGGCACGACCCATGAACCTGCCGGTTTCCATACCTCGGATTGCGGTCGCGGCGTGTCTCGTCGCGTCGGCGACACTCGCCCGGCCGGCGCGCGAGGCGCTGATGTTCGAACCGATTGCGCTCGACTCAGGGGCCTTCGACGGCAAGGGCGAGACGACGTACGTCGCCTACCAGGAACTGATCGAGCTGGTGGACGCCCCCTGGATTCAGCTCCATTTCGGGGACTGCCGGCTTGGTGAAGCGAGCTACGTGACCTTGACGGTGGTAGCGACCGGTGAGGTGCAGCCGCTCGACGCGTCGGGCATGGAACTCTGGCGGCACCTGTCGGCGCCGCTGCGGGGGGACGCCGTCGAGCTGGCGCTGCACGTGGCGCCGGGCGACCGCGGTGTGTATGTCACCGCGACCGGCATCACCGCCCCGGACATCTCGCGGTGGGGCGACCGGAGCGATGGTGGCGTGGCGACGATCTGCGGCGACTTCGACAACCGCGGCGCGTCCAACGACTCGCGCGTCGGACGGATCAACGGTTGTACGGCATGGCTCGTCTCGACGGGCGTCGCCTTGACCGCCGGACACTGCACCGACGACGACGGGCGCCTCGCCGGGAACATGCTTTTCAATGTTCCGCTGTCGGACCCGAACGGGTCACCGAACACCGCGTCCTTGGCCGACACCTACCCGATCATCAACAACAGTTGGACCTGGGAGGAGAACGGGACGGGGGACGATTGGCTCATTCTCCGGATCGGGCCCGCCGCCGACGGGTCCGGAAATCGGGCGCACGTGGAGCAGGGGTTCTTTCACATGACGACGATGGTGCCCCCGGAGGACGCCACGATGCGGGTGACGGGCTACGGGCTCGACAATATTCCGCCAGGAACCGGAGGCAGCGGCGCAGACTGCTGCGACTGGGACGATGACGACGAATGCAACAACGATTGCAACGCCACCTCGCGGACGCTCCAGACGGCGACGGGGCGCTTCGATCAGCTCTCGTTTGACGACACCATCGAGTACGAGGTGGACACCATGCCGGCCAACTCCGGAAGCCCCGTGATCTGGGTGTCGAACGGACTCGCCGTGGGCATTCACACGGCCGGCGGCTGCGGGAGCGCGGTCGACGGCGACGAGAACCACGGCACGTGGTTCGGCGACGGACCGCTCAGCAGCGCCCTGAACAGCTACCTCGGGGGCAACACGATCTTCGTCGATTCGGTCAACGTCTCGACACTCGAACTCGGGCAGGCGCTGTTCCCGTTCGAATCGGTCGCTGCGGCGGCCAGCGTCGTCCCCAGCGGCTGGACCGTGCTCATCGCCGCGGGCAACTACCCGGCGTCAGCGGGCAACACCTTCACCACGACCAGGCCGATGACGCTGATGTCCAACACCGGGTTGGTTACGATCGGGAACTGACCTCATGCTGCGCCTCCGCAATCCACGGCACGTTCGGCAGCTCTGGGCCATGGCGCTGGCCGCCGGCGCTGTGGCGAGCCCGCTTCGTGCCGAGCAGCCGTACGAGTCCTACTACCGCTACCTCGGCGAGTATCCCGCCGACGCCAATCCTGGGTTTCATGAGGATGTTCAGGGTGTGACGCACGACCTGAACAACTGGTTCATCACCCAAACCGCCACCGTCTGGAAGATCCCGGTTTCGAACAGCCTGATCGAAGTGAGCGGCAGCGACAGCGGGGTCCTCGTGCGGACGTTCCTCAACTACCCGGCGCTGCTCGGCGTCTACGACCACTTCGGCGACGCGTCGTATTTCGAGTATGCGGGCGTCGGGTACGTGGTGGTGGCGACGACCGGCCCGGGGCAGCCCGCGGCCTTCGTTTTCTTCCGCGCGTCGGACCTGGCCTACGTCGGTCGCGCAGCGGTGCCCGGCGAGACGGACATCGGATGGTGCGGGATCGATCCGCAGGGCAATCTGTACACGTCGGAGAGTCAGGCCTCTACGATCCTCAAGCACACCTTCGATTGGGCCGAGCTGCATGCCCAGGGCACGTTCGACCTGCGTTTCGACGAGGAGATTGCGCTGCGGAACTCCGGCGGAGGCGGGCTCACGCTGCATTACATGCAGGGCGGCGTGTTCTCGCCGAGCGGCGACCGGCTCTACATTGTCAGCGGGTTCTACACCGACACCAATCCGGACACTGAGGGCATCCACGTTTTCGATACGTCGACGTGGCGGCGGGTGGAGAAGTCGACCAATGGGTATGGCCTGTTCAACTACGAGTTCCATCCGACGTTCGACGAGGCAGAGGAGCCGGAGGGCCTCACCTACTGGGACCTGGACGACGGACGCGCCCCGGGCATACGCGGGCAGCTTCACGTCTTCATGCTCGACAACGATCTCGGCAGCGACGAAGTGTACTTCAAGCACTACACGGGCTTCGTGCACGTGAACCAGGCGGCTCCGTTGTTGATCGAGGACGGAACGCTGGGCTTTCCGTTCGACACGATCGCCGAAGGGTACAACTTCGCTTGGGCGGGCGCAGTGCTGAACATCCAAAGCGCGGCCTACAACGAGACCATCACCATGAACAAGGCGGTGGAACTGGTCGCGCGCAACGGGATGGTGACGATCGGGAACTGACCGCCGCCGGGCTCCGTCCGGCGGCCTGCGGAGGTCCAGATGATGTTGAGACCAGCCAGTGCGTTTCTCTATGTCGCGGTCGGCGTGTTGACCACCGGTTTCGAGTCGGGCGGACAGGAGCTTCGAATCTCCCGTTTGACCGTCGACGGAGGCGGGGCGATGCGCAGCGAAGGCGGCGGCCTCGAGCTTTCGGGCACGATCGGACAGCCCGATGCCGGCACGTTGACCGGGGGAGGCATCGAACTGACCGGCGGGTTCTGGTTCCGCGTGCCGCCGAGCGACGGAAACGAAGACGGCGCGGTGTCGCAGCTCGACCATCAACTGCTCGTGTCGTGCATGACGGGCCCCGACGCGGGACCGCCGACCCCCGAGTGCCGCATCTTTGACGTCAACGGCGACGGCGCGGTCGGCCTGGACGATTTCTCGCAGTTGCAAGCGAACTACACCGGTGAGTAAGGGGGGGAGCGCCGCGGGCGGGAGTTCGGCGCCGGTCGTCGCGGGCCGGGAGTCATTCCGGTCCGGCGGTTTGCGCCTCTCCCGTCATCGGCACGAAGCGCACGGGGATCAGCGACGTTCTGTCGAGCGAGCCGTCCTGCCGCTTGGTGGCGAGGATCAACTCCTGCACGCCGCGTTCGGTGCCGACGGGGATGCAGAGGCGGCCGCCCACGTCCAGTTGTTCGACGAGCTTCTGTGGTATATGGTCCGGCGCGCAGGTGACGATGACTGCGTCGAACGGGGCATGCTCAGGCCAGCCGGCGTAGCCGTCGCCGATGCGCGCCTCGATGGTCTCGTACCCGTGCTCCTTGAAGGCGGCGATCGCCCGCCGGGCCAGCGGCTCGACGATCTCGATCGTGTAGACGTGCGGGGTGATCTCGGAGAGCACCGCGGCCTGATAGCCCGAGCCGGTGCCGATCTCCAGAACCTTGGACTCCCTGGTCAGGTCGAGCGCTTCGGTCATCAGGGCGACGATGTAGGGCTGTGAGATTGTCTGGCCCTCGCCGATGCGGAGCGGGCGGTCGGCGTAAGCAAAGCGGCGCACATCGTCGGGCACGAACCAGTGGCGGGGCACGTTGCGCATCGCCTCGAGAACATCCGGATCGCGGACGCCGCGGGCCTCGATCTGGTGTTCGACCATGGCCCGGCGCTGGGCGGCGGCTTCGTCGGATCGGGGCCCGCGGCGGGTGGCGTCGAGCGACGCGGAGGTGTTCGCCGGCTGCTGCTCGGATGGTTCACGGGGCTCGGCGCCACCGGACCTCGCCTGCGGCTGGCAGGCCGGTGCGAGACTGAGCGTGAGGCATAAGACGCATCCAGCGGGGATGATCTGGTTTGGCGCAACCGGCATCGTGACTCGCCTTTGATCGAACCCGGACGGATTCTATTTGAGCGGCCCGCAACGGCCAAGGCCTGCCGGCAACGGAAGCGGGCTTTCGCCCTCTCGGTTGGCGTGGGTTCGTGCTTTTCGAGCGTAAGTAGGAGGGTCCTTTCGGAGCCGCGCCCATCGGGAAGCGGTGACGGACCAGCCACGAGCGGTGGGCAAGACCGAGCGGCCGCCGCATCAGCACACCGGGCGAGGCCCGATATACCCACGTCCTTGCCGCCGATCCAAGTTCTCTCCTTTCCATCAAGCGGCCCGCGCGGGCCTGCCGATACGGGTAAGACGCCGACGGAGCGTGGCGTCGGTAGGCGTCCTCTTTTGCCCGGCGTGAATTGGCATTCGCGGCTCGGCCAGCGATCATGCGCGTACTAATCACGGGCCATCTCGGGTACTTCGGCTGCGTGCTCACGAGGGTCCTCCAACGGGCCGGGCATGAGGTGGTCGGCCTCGACTGTGACCTCTATTCGGGCTGCGACGCCGGGGCGGTGCCGTCGGTTCCGTCGAAGAGCATCGATATCCGGGATGTCGAAGCATCCGACCTGAGCTCGGTCGACGCTGTCGCGCATCTCGCCGCGCTTCCGGAGGACTTCCCCGGCTCGCTCGATCCGGAGCTGATTGAACAGGTGAACTTCGAGGGGACGATGCGTCTGGCCGCGTGCGCGAAGCGTGCCGGGGTCTCGCGTTATCTCTTCGCCTCGTCCTGCGCGGTGTACGGGCGGAGCGGCGACGTACTGTGTGAGGGGAGCGCCGTCGAGCCGTTGACGGCGTACGCTACGGCCAAGCTTCGGTGCGAGCGGGAGCTGGCCCGGCTGGCGGACGGCGGCTTTGCGCCGGTCATGCTCCGCAACGCGACGTTGTGCGGGATGTCGCCGCGGCTGCGGCTGGACACGGTGGTGAATGACTTCGTCGCCTCGGCGGTGACGTCGGGGCGAATCCAGATGAAGACGGCGGGGCGGGCGTGGCGGCCGTTGCTGCACGTCCAGGACGCCGCCCACGCGTATGCCGCGGTGCTCGCGGCTTCTGCCGAACGCGTCCACAACCAGGTTATCAACATCGTGGACGGCCGGTCGAACCACCGGATCATCGACCTGGCGGACTTGGTTTGTGAGTCGATCCCGCCCTGCACCCGCACGCCGTGCCGCAACCAGTTCGATCCGCGCAGCTACCGTGTCGAGTCGACGAAGCTGCAACGGCTTTGCCCGGACCTGCAATTCCGCTGGCCGCTTCAGCGCACGATCGCCGAGCTGGCATCGGCCCTGCCGGCGATGGGGCTGACGGCCGGGGACTGGCGGGCCGATCGGTTCCGCCGCGTCCTGCATCTGGCCGCCCTGGTGGAGAGCGGGCGGCTCGATGACGACCTCCGCAGGGCGACGAACGTCACGACGCGTTATCAGCGGACTCGGCGGGCCGAGGTCCGGGCCTTGGCGCTGTCGCTGCACTGACCGCGCGGCGGTATTCCTCTGCCTTACCGCTGTCGCCCATCGCTTCGTAGAGGTCGATCAGCCGGGAGGCCGCGGTCAGCGCGTCCTCGTCGGATGCGCCGAACGTCCGGCCGAGCAACTCATAGCTGTGGAGTAGCAGGGGTTCGGCCTCGTCGAGCTTTCCAAGCGCCATCAGCGCTGCGCCGAGGGCGTCCTCGGCCCGTGCGACCTCGGCGTCGTTACCGGGGAGGCCCCGCCTTCGGATCGTCAACGCCTCCGCGCACAGCGCGCGAGCTTCCTCGGCGTCTCCGCGGGCGAGTGCGATCTCGCCGAGGCCGATGAGCGGGAAGGACGCGCGTGGGTGCTGTCGGCCGTGGACCTTCTCGAACACGGTCAGGGCGTTGCGGTACAACGGCTCGGCGTCGTCGAGATGTCCCTGTTGCTTGAGACTCGCGGCGAGGTTCTGCATGGCCAGTCCGGCCTCGGGGTGCTCGCGCCCGAAGAGCTTGCTCGTGATCGCCAACGACTCGCGGAGCAACGGTTCGGCGCCTTGCGCATCGAGCATCGTGGCGAGGTTGTTCAAGGAGCCGGCCACGACCAGGTGTTCGCTGCCGAAGGCCCGGCGGCGAATCGCGATCGCCTCCTGGAGCATGGGCACGGCCTCCGGTTGGCGACCGATGGTGTTGAGCATGACGCCGAAGTTGTTGAGAATTCGTGCGACGGACCGGTGGTCCGGTCCGAGACGCCTTCGGGCCAGCGCCAGTGCGGCACGGTAGTGCTCCTCGGCCTCGGCGTACTCGCCTCGCAGGTGCAGCACCTCGGCCACGCGGCGCGTGCTGTTCGCGACCCGGGGGTCGTCGTCGCCGAAGTGCGTGCGGTAGATGTCCAGCGCCCGGCGGCCAAGCGATTCGGCTTCATCGTACTGCTGCCGCATGGCCACCAGAATCGCCATCCGTTCCATGGGTTCCGCCGTGCGCGGGTCATCGGGCCCGAACAGCCGCTGCGCTGCGCCCATGGCGGCGCGTAGGGTGGCCTCGGCAGCGGCGAAATCTCCACGATCGATCTGGACGCCCGCCAGCGACGTGAGGGCCGAGCCGAGCAGCCGTTGGGCGCCGGAACCGGGTGTACGAGCAATCGCGATCGCTTCCTGGAGCAGGTTCTCCGCCTCGTCGTAAACGCCCGTTTCCCGCAGGACTGCGCCCAGGCTGGCCAAGGCTTCCGCGACCAGTGCATGCGACCCACCGTAGGCCTGTCGCCTCAGGGTCAACGACGCGCGAAGGTGGTCTGCGGCGTCACCGTGCAGGCCCAGTCCGAAGTAGGTGTCGCCGATGGTCTGATGAATCGCCGCGCGCACGAGCGGCTGGTCCGACAGCTCGGTCTCGACCCGCGCCGCCGCCGTCTCGAGCACTTGCTTGACGGTCATGTCGGGGCGGCCGACCTCCGGGTCGGCCGTGGCGAGCATGTGCCGGAGGAATCCGGTGATCTGCTCGGCCTTGGCGGCTTCGAGCCGCGAGCGGGAAGCCTCACGTCGCGCCTGGAACAGGCCATGCGTAGTCCCCGCGATGCCGCCGACAAGCATGAGCAGGAGCACGAACGCCACGGCAACGCCGCGGCGGTGGCGGTGCAGGAACTTCTGCGTGCGATACCGCAGAGTGTCCTTCTGTGCCCGGATGGGAAAGCCCGAGAGATGCCGATCCAGGTCTTCCGCGAAGCGCTCCACCGAGGAGTAGCGCCGTCGCAGGTCCTTGTGCAGGGCGGTCAGCAGCACGGTGTCCAGGTCGCCGCGGAGGCTTCTTCCCAATTCGTCCGGCGTGCTGGCCCGGAAGCGGCTCAAAGCCTCGGGTGTCAACGTGCCGGTCGTGCACTCGGCCAACGTGGTCACGATCGGCTGGGTGACCATCGCGGACGGGACGACCGGGTCCGTGTCGCAGATGATCCGCTGAATCTCGAAGGGGAGCTTGTTCCGCAGGTCGTAGGCCCGGTGGCCGGTCAGGAGTTCGTACAGGATCAGGCCGAGCGAGTAAACGTCCATGGCGGTCGAGGCGGGCTCCCCTCGGATGGCTTCCGGGCTTGCGTACTGGGGAGTCGCGAGGTGCAGTCCGGTACCGGTGACGGCAGTCGTCGGCCCAATGCCCTCGGGGTCGAGCAGCTTGGAAATGCCGAAATCGAGCAGCTTCGGGAACCCGTCGTCCGTCACCAGGATGTTGCCCGGCTTCAGGTCGCGATGGACCACGAGGTTGCGATGGGCGAATTCGACCGCTCCGCAGACGGTTCGCATCAACCGTAACCGGTCGCCGACCGAGAGCCGCATTCGGTCGCAATACCGATCGATCGGTTCGCCGGCGACGTATTCCATGACCAGGAACGGGAGTCCGAGCTCGCTGACGCCCCCGTCGAGGAGCGCCGAGATGTTCGGGTGATGCAGCCGGGCCAGGGCCGACCGCTCCTGCTTGAAGCGTCGCAGAGATTCGGGCGAGATCAGGCCGGGGCGGATCAACTTGACGGCGACGGCCGGTCCGGGATCCTCCTGTCCGCGCACCGCCTTGTAGACGGTCCCCATGCCGCCGGACGCGACCAACTCGGTCAGGCGGTACGGGCCGACGTCGCTGCCGATGACGGCGAAATCGCCGAATTCGGAGAGAAGGCCCAGCGCCGCCGCCTTGACCGGCGGCTCCAGGAAATCCCGAGCCGCCTCGTGAGCCTCGAGCGCCGCGATCACCGACGACCGCAAGTCGGCGTCGTCCCCGCACCGTTCGCCGAGAAACGCCTCTCGTTCGTACTGACCGCGGGCGAGCGCCTCATGGACGACCGCGTCAACCAGCTTCCGGCGTTCAGGCGACATCGTGTTTCCCTTCGTCCATCGCTCCGCGGAGCCACTCGCGGGACTCGCGCCACATCCGCCCGACGGTCCGTGCCGAGACGCCCAGAGCCGCAGCCGTCTCTTCCTCGGTGAGCCCGCCAAAGAAGCGGAGCTCCACTACGTGGGCCTGGTCGGCGTCGATCGCCGCCAGGCGGTCGAGCGCTTCGTCCAACGCGATGAGGTCCGTGGCGCGTTGTTGGTATAGATCGACGATGTCGTCAAGCGGCACGCGCGCCTGTCCTCCGCCCCGTTTTTTACGGTTGCGCCGCCGTGCGTGATCGACCAGCACCGACCTCATGGCCCGGGCGGCGACCGCAAAGAACCGGCCCACGTCCATGCCGTGCAACCCCCGTTGCCGCATCAGACGGAGGTAGGCCTCGTGGACGAGGGCCGTGGGTTCGAGTGTGTGGGCCCGGCTCTGCCGGGCCAAGAAGCGATACGCCAGCCGGCGTAGCTCCTCGTAGGCCCCGGCCATGCGTTTTTCACCGTTGCCTTGGTCGCCGTTATCGGGCGTCACGTAGTGCTCCCGAGGGCCTGTCCCGGTTGGCGCCGGGTGGTTCCGGAAAAGAAATCGACTTTCATGCCGGTTCGGCGCGGGAATAGCGTTTCCCATTCACGGAAAGGCGGCCTTGGTGAGAGAGGGCCGCATTCTAACACCGGCGGGGCCGACGTTCAACGGGCCGCCCCGGTGACGGGTCCGGCGGGGTGGCTTGCCGACTGGTCGCTACGGCGACCGACGCCGTCGGCGGCGCCCCGCCCGGGGCCCGTGTTGGGTCGGTGGTTAGAATGGACGCGCGTCGAACCATGCCGCAGGTGTGCGGAAGGTCGGGGCGTCTTAACGGGGAGGAGACCGATGGCGGCTGGCGGGCTTTGGGTCCATGTGCGTTGGCGCGAGCGTATCGGAATGATGCGTTCGTGGGCGGTTACTGCGGGCGTGTTGGTGCTTCCGTGTTCCGCCTTCTCCGGCGGCGGCGTCCCTGCGGCACCGCAACCGGAGATACCGGCGGTGTCCACGAACCGGTATATTTCGTTCGTGCCCGGCAACTCGGGAAGCGACGCGGCGATTCGCGTGCTGCTCATGTCGTTGTCCGATCCCGGCCTCGGGGCCAAGCGTGATTTCTCGGCGTTCGACGGGCAGGTCCGCTGGGTCGGTCCGCCGCAGGAGTCGTTCGATCATGCGGCGGTGGACGGCACGTTCACGGCCGCGGGTCTTCAGTGCGACCCGTACTTCCGCGACTGGGGCGATATCGACGTATTACATGTCTTCGGCTCCGAAGTCGTTCCGGCGTCGCACTACGACGTCCAGATGATCTTCGAGGGCGCAGATACAGCGGATGAACTGGACTACTCGGCAGCGTTGTCTGCGACGACGTCATGCTGGGCCGACGTGGTGATGAGTGTTGCGGCCTGTTCCGTGACCAACGGCGTGGACCTCGCTGCCGTGGCCGACGCCTTCCTCCGCGTGGGGACACGACCCGTGCCGCGGACCGATCTCGACGGGGACATTCCCGACGGGCTGGTCACCATGCTCGACCTGTCTGATGCCACGCGATCGTTCGCCGGGGAGCTATTCCCATCAGCGGGCCCGGACGCGTGCCCACGCGCTCGACCCCGCTGTGGCAACGGGCTTGTCGAGCGCGGAGAAGAATGCGACGACGGCGATGAGGTCTCGGGCGACGGATGCGACGCGGGCTGCGTTGCGGAGTCCCGCACGGCAATTGCCGGGCTCGTGCCGATCGCGCCGTACGGAACCGGCGCTGCTGCGTACCCGGCCGGCACGGTCATCCAAGGTGACACGGTCGCGATCCCGAGTGGCCCGGCCCGCGTGTGGCTCGAGGCGCGGATCCGCGACTGGGACCCCCAGAGCGACAATCACCCGCTCCAGGTATGGCAGCTTCAGGTCGATGGGCGCGGCTACTCGAGCGCTGCGCAAGGTGAGCTGGCTCCGGCGGTCGAAGCGTGCGGTTCGTACTCCGAGTGCGCGGCGGCTTTCGGGCCCGGGTCCGCGTGTCCCGGCCTGGGCGGCGATCCGGGGTATTGCAGCAGCGCGTTCATCGACCAGGACCGAAGCGATGGATTCCCTGACGCGGGCTTTGTCGGACTGCACGTCGTGGACGCAGGTCGCCCGGACGTTCGTTTCGGCCGCACGCTCTACCCCGGAGAGGTGGACGACGGCTCGGTCCGGTACGGTGGAACGCTTGTGCTTGACGTGTCGGAGGATGCCTCAGGTGTGTTCACGGTAGGGCTGAACCGGGCGTCGGACGCGACGTTCCTACAAAGGGGTGAGCCGGTGACCGTCGGCGAGTGGACACGACGAGCGCCGATTCCGCTGCTGGCATACGACGCCGCGCGAGTCGTAATCGGCGACGGATGCTGCCTCGCTGCGGCCTGCGGCGGGGCGCTGCCTGCGGATTGCGCGGCAGGTGGCGGAACGCCGGTCGGGGCGTGTCTTGGCGATTGCGACGGAAACGGGCGGGACGATGCTTGTGACATCACGGATGGAACCGGATCGGACTGCAACGGTGACTGGGTGCTCGATGTCTGTGATCCGGATTGCAATGGTACGGGTACGTCTGACCTCTGTGACATCGCGGGCGGGGCAAGCGATGACTGCAACGGCGACGGAATTCCCGACGAGTGTCAGCCGGATGAGGATTGCAACGTCAACGGCATGAGAGATATCTGCGACATCGGAGGCGGAACCAGCTTGGACTGCAACCTGAACCTGACGCCCGATGAGTGTGAGCTGGCCGGCCGTTCCGCGGACGGCAACGGCAACGGCATCCCCGACGCCTGTGAGGAAGCGCCCGGCCCCGACCCGCTGGGGCATCCCAACACGCGGACGCTCTCGATTGCGCCGAGCGCCCAGCGGGCGGTGACGGCCCTGCGCGTGCGGCTGATGAAGATGTACAACACCGACGACGCCGATCCGGACACCGCGGCATGCGGTCCACGCGTCGCGCCGCTGCCCGACCTATCCGCGTTCGACGGCGAGATCCGGTGGGCCGGTCCGCCTCAAACGTACCCCGACGAAGCGATCCCGCCGGCTGCGGATTTCGTCGGGGCCCAGTTGCAATGCTGTCCGCACTTCCGCGACTGGAGCCCCGCGGCGCTCTCCGCGGAGTTCCCGGCGGCTGCGACCGACCTGATCCACCTCTTCGGCCCGGCGGTCGTGCCCTGTTCCGAGTATGAAGTGCAGGCGGTGAGCGTCAATTGCACCGATCTCGCGAATGAGAACTGCTACAGCGATGTTCTGACCGTACGCACGCCCCGATACGGTGAGGTGTGGCGGCCGTTCGCGCCCGCGGCTCCGGGGCAGCCGAACCTGTCGGACATCAACGCCGTGGTTCTGAAATACAAGGGCGTAGCGTACCACCTTGACGACGATTCCGGCGCACCGCCGAAGTACCGTGCGATGGTGCGCGGGAACGTGCTCCCGCTCACCGAGAAGGTGAATTTCGTGGACATCGGGAATGTAGTGAACGGCTACAAGTCGATTCACTATCCAGAGCCGGGGCCGGTGACCTGTGCGCCGTGTCCGTGAGCCAGCCACGATAAGTCGGGCAGAGTCTCGCTGGAGCGCCCAAGAGCAGGGCGATGGAAGCGATCTCTCGGGAGTGCGACGATGAAAGAGGGAACAGGACAATGGGCCACCGCGTTGTTTGTCGTAGGACTGTTGCATGGAGGTCGGGCAGCCGATGCCGAAATCCGGATGCTGTCGGTCAGGCTTGATGGTGAGTGCGCCCAGAGCGGTTCGGCGAGCCTTGGTTGGGGTGAGTTCGCGCTCGACACGGAAACCGGAGAGCTATCCTATACTGTGGCACACGATGACGTCGGGGCTGGTGAGCTGGGAGCGCATATTCACGGCCCGATCGAGCAGGCCTGCGGCTTCGTGGGCAACGGCGATATCGTAGTCTTCTTTCCGTTCGGGTCGCCCAAGATCGGCTCCGTGACCCTCACGCCGCAGCAGCAACAGGGATTCCTGCAGGGGCTGTACTACGTGAACATTCATTCAAACGAACACGGTTTCGGCGAGATCGCAGGCGTCATACAGAACATGCAGAAAAACCGCGGCGTCTCGGTGATCGTGCCGCCACCCGCCGCCACGGCCGGCGGCGCGGTCAGCCGGGCCGTTCGCGTTCACCTGAGGGACTTGTACGCGGATGTCACCGTGGATCCCGTCGCCGGCTGCCCGCAGCGCTTCGGGCTTCCGGACATCTCCGTGTTCGAGGGCGACACGTCGTACCGCTGGTTCGGGCCGCCGATCGTGGTGTCGGACGGGACGGCGCCGCCGAACGCCGATTACCTCGTAGCACCGCTTCAGTGCTGCCCGCATTTCCGCGACTGGAGCCCGGCCGGTCTTGCCGCGGAGTTCGGCGGGGATATGGATGTCGGGGTGATCCACGCGGTCGGACCGGCCGTCGTTCCCTGCTCGTCGTACGCGGTGCAGTTCGTCGATTCGTCCTGCGCAGACCTCGATGACGAGCAGTGCTATACCTATCCGACGTTCGTGCGGACCGCAAAATGGGGGGACATCGTCCCCTCGTTCAACTGGGAAGGAGAGCCGAATTTCCTGGACATCGGGGCTATCGTGAACTGCTACAAGTCGATTCCCATGCCCGGAGGGCAGAATAAGCTGCGATGTCAGATCAAGGGGAACGAGTTGCCGCTGGGTGAGCCGGTGAACTTCATCCATATCAACGCCGCGGTCCAGGCGTACAAAGGGTTTCCGTACCCGGATCCGGGGCCGGCCCCGTGCGGGCCATGTCCGTGAGCGAAAGCCGCAACGCCGGCATTCCATCGGGGATGAAGCACACCCATACCCATGCTCGACCTGCCCGGCCGTGGGCTCCCTCCGGCACAACCTGCCGCCGACCTAGCCGGGCAAGGCAGCGGCAACCAGCGGTTTACGACCGTCGCGGTTTGGAACGCGGGCGGCTCGGTCACCGACTGCGCATGGTGGTCATCGGAAAGACGCCTCTGAGCGGCACACAGCGCGGCGCGCCACGCCTGTAACGACACGGGCGCGCCGGATTCGGTGGATGCATTCCGGAGCATGTGTGTGACTACCCGAGGCACGGGACGGCGCTAAGCAGGACACGCCCGACAGCGCGGGCTGATGCCCTCCCGTCGCGGAATTCGGATGTAAGTTACGTTGAGATGGCTGGTAAGCGCCAACGACCCGCGTAGCAACTACCGTTTTGGAGAAACCGAAATGCCCGGTAAAACGGTAGTGCCACAATTGTGACACTCTGCCGTGAAAGCAGTAACCTACTCAAACTGACCGGTTCTCGGCTCGAGCATTGCGATCTTGTCGGGGAAACAGCCCCGACAGGGGCGGCACGAAAGTAGCCACGGGCGTGAGCCCGTGGTAATGGTCCGACCACGAAACCGAGTAGAGTCGAGACGTGGCGCGGTGGGGTAGGACCGGCGTAGCGTGTTTCCGACCCTTTCGGTTGTCGGGGCCTGAATGTCCGATCCATGCTCCGTTTCCACGTCCCGCTCATCGAACCGGACGTGC
>Ga0214472_10000408_pt1 | contig 53377 bp, 50 predicted proteins | sample RVTome_6_FD_207662 | JGI IMG/M metagenome (GOLD analysis project Ga0214472, IMG submission 207662) | Soil microbial communities from uranium-contaminated site in the Upper Colorado River Basin, Wyoming, United States - RVT140D175 | ecosystem: Environmental > Terrestrial > Soil > Contaminated >...
TCACATTTTTTTCAGTATCGCAAACAAAAAACCGAACTGTGAAATAAAGCTGAATGAGCTATCACTTGATATCCAGCAACTTTGCGAATGGGATGCAAATGCGGCTCTTGGGGCAGTGCATCTATGTCATAACACACCCTATACGGTCTGGCACCCGTTACATGTATCCATGCTAACCGAGCTCATCACAAAACGCATGGGATATTCATCCGAGTCAAGGCTACCGGTACTTAATGCCGCACTCACTTGTAATATCGCCATGCTTGAATTACAGGAAACCTTGTACAGACAAGGGAAGCCGCTTGGAGACGACCAGAAAAAGGCTATTCAGCAACACTGTCAACATGGCGTTGGCATGTTACGGGATGCGGATATCGATCATGAATTATGGCTTGATATCGTTTTTCAGCATCATGAAAAAATCGATGGCAGCGGATATCCCGTTGGCCTGGAAGGTAACGCCATAAAAATAGAATCGAGAATTATATCTCTCGCGGACCGTTATTCCGCAATGGTATCGCCGCGAGGTTACCGCGAAGAAATGACCGCGCAAAATGCCTTAAGCAGTCTATTTATAAATAAGGGCAAGGAATATGACGAGAAACTATCCGTTATCTTCATAAAAGAACTAGGAGTATATCCGCCTGGCGCATTTGTAAGATTGGTCAACGATGAGATTGCCATCGTTATTAAAAGGGGGCAGGAATCAACGGCTCCCACCGTCTGCAGCCTTGTCAATCCTAATGGAGAAATCTATGCAAGACCTATCCGGCGTGACAGTGGCCGTGAAGCATACGCAATAAAAGAACCCTGTGCGCGGATAAAAACGACGTCATTGAATTTGCCGATGTTATGGGGCTACACCTAGAAAAACTCCCAACAAACAGAAACCTCCAGATATTCTCAAAATTAGCCGCGCGGATGATGTTGCATATGCAAATCCTTCATTCTCTCTCGCGCCACATGTGTATAAATCTGGGTCGTTGACAAATCACTATGCCCAAGCAACATTTGTAACACTCGCAAATTCGCCCCATGATTTAATAGATGGGTTGCAAAGGCATGGCGCAGAGTATGTGGAGACAGTGCGCCGATACTCGCCTGCCGCGCATATCGTTTTATCAGGTACCAAAAGGCCTGACGCGTCATAGCGCTGCCACGCCGTGTAACAAATACTGCGTCACATACCTTGTTTTTCAACAACCCCGGCCTGGCTTCATCCATATAATGCTCCAGCCAACTTATCGCTTCTTCGCCTAATGGAACGAGACGTTCCTTACCGCCTTTGCCAAAGACTCGAATCAACCCTTGCGTCAGATTCACCTTGGTCATCGTAAGCCCGACAAGCTCGGTAACACGCAACCCGCTTGCATACAGCGTTTCAAGCATTGCACGGTCCCGTAAGCCATGCGGATTCCCGGTATCGGGCGCTGCCAATAATGACTCGACATCCTTTTCAGTAAGCGACTTGGGCAACGGCCTGCCTATTTTTGGCGACTCAATTTGCACGCTAGGATCTGATGTTATTTGACCGTCCCGAATCAGGGATTGATACAGGCGTCGCATGGTAGACATTAACCGCGCGGTAGAACGCGGTTTTACTCCCTGCTTTACCCGCACCGCCAGGTAAGCCAGCAGATCTTCGCGTGCAGCAGAAATCAGTGTTTTATGCCTTTTCTCCAGCCATGCGGCCAATCCCTGAAGGTCATTGCGGTATGAAATGAGTGTATTATTACTTAAACCATGCTCGACCCATAACGTATCAAGAAAGCGGCTGATCAGCGAATCGTCGGTATACTGGATGACAGTATCATCATGACGGGCTCTACCCTTTTTCATGCGTTAACAACCAATGTTTGATGCTGAGTTTGTCACCCTGTACCTGCCCTGAGAATCCACCCAGGCCATTGAGAGCAACAACCCTATGACATGGAACCACAATAGGTATCGGATTAGCACGACAGGCGCCGCCGATTGCGCGGGGTGAAGTGGCCAGATTTTGCGCAACCTTGCCATAAGACCAGGCGGCGCCTGAGGGGATAGTTTGCAAACTCCGCCATACACGCCTTTGGAACGGCGTGCCTTGTGATACCAGCGGAAGGGAAAAACGATAGCCTGGGTTGTCGAAATACGCCGTGATCTGCTTAACGGCTTCACTGATAAAACCGGTGCGCGGTATATGATCGTTGTGGTGCAGCGAAATAAAATCGATATTATAGAGCGCATCCCCTCTAGTGTTGATTCCAAGTTTAACACTATCAAAAGGGGTACTCATTACGGCCTCATAACTTATCTGGTCATCAGCCATCGGATACCGTCACTTTAAATATTAACGCCGGGAACCTCTCTATAGATAGTACAAAGGTGCCGCAAACCGTTATAGCTTTTCCTGAATTCTGGCCGCCTTACCGCGCAATTCCCTGAGATAGTATAGTTTGGCGCGATTTACATTACCACGGCGCTTTACCGTGATCTTCTGGATAACAGGACTGCATGTTTGAAACACACGCTCGACCCCTTCACCATGGGAAATCTTGCGCACGGTAAATGCGGAATTTATCCCACGATTCCGTTTTGCTATAACGACTCCCGTAAAGGCCTGCAGCCTTTCGCGTGTGCCTTCTTTTACCTTGACTTGAACCTCGACCGTATCTCCGGGGGTAAAATCCGGAATTTTACGCTTCATTTGCTCAGATTCAATTTGTTTAATAATGTCATTCATGTTACGGACTCCTAACCTTTCTACTCCAACGACTAACGCCAGTCTCAACCATACATAGACCCGTGCATAATGTCAGTATGGCTTATTAGAACTCTGAATAAATCAGAGGTTCTCCTGCAGCGTTTCACTAATATACTCATCCAAAAGCTGCCGCTCTTCATGACTTAGTTTTTTCACTTCAAGCAGATCCGGCCGCCTTTGCCACGTCCTGCCCAATGACTGTTTGCGCCGCCATCTAAGAATAGCCTGATGATCACCGCTTAACAATACTGCCGGCACTTCCAGTCCATCTATATTCTCCGGGCGGGTGTACTGCGGATACTCGAGCAGGCCACCGCTAAATGTATCCTGTTGGGCGGAATCTTCATGTCCCAACGCCCCCGGCAATAAACGGGTAATGACATCGATCACTGCCATGGCGGCTATCTCGCCGCCACTTAATACATAGTCACCGATCGATAATTCCTCATCGATTTCCTGATCGATTACCCGCTCGTCGACACCTTCATAGCGGCCCGCCACAAGTACGATATTGTCATATTGCCCGGTCAGTTCAGTAGCGGCAGCCTGATCAAAGCGCCGTCCCTGTGGCGATAAATAAAAAACCCGGCTCCTGCCTTTTTGTTCCTGCCTTGCGGCGTGAATCGCATCGCGTAACGGCTGGTATAACATCACCATCCCGGGGCCGCCGCCATAAGGCTTGTCGTCTACAGTACGGTGCCGGTTATGCGTGAAATCACGCGGATTCCACAAACCTAACCGGAGGATACCTTCTTTCACCGCCCTGCCGGTGATACCATCTGACTTCAGGACATCAAACAGGTGTGGGAAAAGTGTTACAACATCTATCCGCACTGGCTAAAAATCCGGATCCCAGTCGACTTTAATCGTCCTGCTATCCTTATCGATCTCGACAATAACTTTATCTGGAACAAACGGGATCAACCGGTCCCGGTCATCCTTTACCACAAGCACATCATTGGCGCCTGTATGCATAAGATGATCCACTGTTCCTAATTCGACACCCTCAATGGTCACTACTTTAAGGCCCACGAGATCTGTCCAGTAATACTCCCCTTCTGTGGTCCCCGGTAATTGATGACGATATACCGCGATATCTGCACCTATAAGTGATCTGATGCTATCCCGGTCATTATATCCATCAAGATGGGCGATAACGCCTTTACCATGATGTTGACCCTCAATGACCTCCATAGTCTGCCATTCACCATCGATATATATCTGCCATGGAGAATACGACAGGACATTTGTTCTCGGCGCAGTGTAGGAAAATATTTTTATCCAGCCCTTTACACCATATACGCCTGAAATACGGCCTACAATCACCAAACGGGAATCTGTCGCCGTCATCTACATATAAACTATATTAAGGTGAACACGTTGCCTGCAAATATAAGGCACTCGCAGGTTAGCCGGACATGAAATCTTAGGCGGCCTTTGCCTCTGCTTGCTGTTTTACAAGGGCGGCAACGCGCTCGGATGCCTGTGCGCCTTGAGATAACCAATAATCCAATCTGTCATTATTGATCTCTAGCCTGACTTCCTTGCCTGCAGCGATTGGATTAAAGAATCCGACACGCTCAATAAAACGGCCATCGCGCGACTTCCTGCTATCAGCCACCACAATATGGTAAAAGGGACGTTTTTTTGCGCCGCCACGTGCCAACCGAATGATTACCATCGTTATCTAGTACCTCTGATTATTAATATAGAATCTTCTCTACCCGTATCGTCACTTTTCAAGCCCTGGCCTGAGAAGCCCAGCGCCTGTCAACTAAGGAATCTCTGGTTTGTTCAGAGTTTGCCTTGAGAAAGGCAGCATATTGTACGGGAATCCGTCTAAAATAAAAGCCCTTAATGCGATTAACCTTAATCGTTATGAAATTAGCCAGGTGTACGCTTCTAAACCGGCAATAGCCGATAAGTTATTGCTAAATAATGAAAATTAACAGCCGTATTAAGTGCTCAACACCTAAAACGGCAGCTGTCCTTTCATTCCCCGCAGCAGTTTGCCCATCCCGCCTTTGGACATCTGTTTCATCATTTTTTGCATTTGTAAAAACTGTTTTAGCAGGCGGTTTATGTCCTGCACCTGCAATCCCGCCCCTGCGGCGATACGCCGTTTACGGGAGGCCTTGATAATATCAGGGAAACTGCGCTCCTGCGGGGTCATGGAATTGATAATCGCCTCCATGTGAATGAACTGCTTGTCATTGATCTGGCCCCTGGCCTGTTGTGAAATCTGTGATATCCCCGGTATTTTATCCATCAGGTTCGCTACGCCACCCATGTTACGCATTTGTTGTAACTGGTCACGAAAATCCGTCAAATCGAAACCTTTCCCTTTCTTGATTTTTTTTGCCAGTTTTTCCGCCTTACCACGATCAATGTTACGTTCTGCCTCCTCGACCAGCGAAAGCACATCACCCATACCCAAAATGCGGGAAGACACGCGATCAGGATGAAACGGCTCCAGCGCGGCAGTTTTTTCTCCCACGCCTAGAAACTTGATTGGCTTACCGGTGATCCGGCGTATGGACAATGCCGCACCGCCACGTGCATCACCATCAGCCTTGGTAAGAATCACACCCGTGAGCGGCAGCGCGTCATTAAATACTTTGGCCGTATTTGCCGCGTCCTGACCTGTCATGCTGTCAACCACGAACAGGGTTTCAACCGGGTTCAATACCCGATGCAGGCGCTTGATTTCATCCATCATCTCACCATCGATATGTAACCGGCCTGCGGTATCCACGATCACGACATCGATAAAGTGTTTGCGCGCATGATCTATGGCGCCCTCGACAATGGTGACCGGATCTTGTGTTGCCTGACTGGGATAAAATCCGGCACCGACTTCCGCCGCCAGTGTCTGCAGTTGATCGATAGCGGCTGGCCGGTATATATCCGTGCTCACCACCAGTACGGTTTTTTTACGGTGAGTCTTAATCCAGAGTGACAGTTTCGCTACGCTCGTGGTCTTACCGGATCCTTGCAAACCGGCCATCAGGATAATTGCCGGAGGTTTGACATTCAGGTCCAGATCCTGACATGCCGCGCCCATAAGTGCGGTCAACTCGTCTTTTACCACCTTGACCAAGGCCTGGCCGGGTGTCAGGCTCTGCATTACTTCCTGGCCTACCGCACGCTGACGCACATGATCGATAAATTCACGTACCACGGGTAATGCGACATCCGCTTCCAGCAGCGCCATGCGCACTTCACGTAAAGCGTCTTGAATATTAGTTTCAGTGAGACGTCCCTGGCCACGCAGCTGTTTAAGCGTACGCCCAAGACGTTCAGACAGGCTATCGAACATGAATGATTACACTACCCAAAAAGTGTCATGATACACGAATGGCACTTACTTAAGCTCCTTTGATCGAGAATACAGCACTTGAGTAACATAAGGCGCAACCAGTAGCCCGCATGCAGCGACAGCGAAATGCGGGAGAAACGGCCGACAAGGCCATTCATCCCTGGATTCCGCTGTCGCTCCATCCAGGCTACACACCGGGGTTGTCACGGAATCGGCGCTTAAGTAAGTGCCATTTTCATGATACACCTTTTACCTTGATAGATTAAGGTAGTTATTTGTACAATTTTTTTATTTACTCGGGATTTATATTTGAAAGACTTCGTTGCCGCGCAAACGTTTGACTTCACGGCCGGTAATACCCGCCACGCACTCGGCAAATATAGTTTCTTCGCCACCCGGCTTGTTGTGTGTAATATATATTTCAGGTTGATGTTTTAATTTGACAAGATCCGCTGCAAGCAGCTTTGGACAATAATGCCGGGCGACTATGCTTAATTCTTCTTCCGCATTGCCGAATGCGGATTCGACAAACAACAGATCAAGATCCTCATAGGAATTCAAGGTTTCCCAAAAACTATCGTTTGTTGTGGTATCACCACTAAAGGCAAAAACACCTGAATCGCAAACGATACGATAGCCGCCCGTCGGCACAATATGATTGACCGGTATAAATTCCAGACTACGATTTCTTACGGTATATTTTTCGCCCGGTACGATGGTCTCATAACACATCACAGGGTGTTCCGGCGTAGGAAGTTTGGCAAAATCCGGCCAGATGGCCCAATTGAAAATATGCTTTTGAAGCGCTTCAATGGTTTTAGCCTGGGCATGTATAACGATGGGGGTTTTGATGCGGTCAAAGATACTATCAACCATTAACGGCAGACAGGCAATATGATCAAGATGGGAATGTGTCAGGAAAATATGGCGTACCTTGGCCATTTCATCGAGACTCAGTATCCCGATACCGGTACCGGCATCAATCAAAATATCATCGTCGATAAGCAGTGAGGTAGTATGAAGCCCTACGCCAATCCCACCACTACAGCCCAACACACGTATCTTCATCATTAGTCCCTTAAATATTAATAACTTAGCTATCTATAATCCTTGCATATCTACTGTAAAATGGTGTCTTTAAATACGTACAACCGCACAATCAAACGCCACTTTATTGGCGTTTGATTGTGCGGTAAATCTTCTTTACTTTCATATGGTTATGGCTATATCCTCACGATCGAGATGCTACCATGTTACCTTCACTACTACTCTATCGACCTTTTCGTATATATCTTCAGCACATATATTTGATTACCGCCCCTTCAACGAGTTCTTTAGATATGCCATTATCCATGAAAATGAGCAACACCCGGAAAACATGATTAATACACTGACAAGTGTCATCTCGGTAATTCTGTATATTGCTGCCGGATGGATCCTGACGCTGCGTTTATCCAATAAACAAGGGGACCAGGGAAAGCCTATTACAATGGCTTTAATAGCTGCAGGACTTCATGCCATGGTCCTGTACCAGGGATTCATTACTGTCCAGGGCATCAATTTTGGTTTCTTCAATGCCGTTTCACTATTATCCTGGTTAATCGCCCTGTTTCTGATCATCGCCTCCTATACAAAACCGATTGAGAACCTTGGTATCGCAATTTTTCCCTTAGCGGCATTCGCGATCATTCTGACGCTGGCCTTCCCATCCGAACATATTCTGTCATCCGAAGATGTTACGATGCTTGAAGCCCATATATTGATTTCCATTATTGCATATAGCTTCCTTAGTATTGCCGCTGTACAGGCGATTCTGCTGGCTATCCAGGACAGGCATCTTCATAACAAGCATCCGGGCGGCCTCATCCGGGCACTACCCCCCCTGCAAACTATGGAAAGCCTGATGTTCCAAATGCTGGGCATAGGATTTATTTTACAAAGTTTTTCGCTTGTCAGCGGTTTTATCTTTTTGGAAGACATGTTTGCTCAACATCTGGTCCATAAAACCACTCTTTCCATACTTGCATGGATTATTTTTGCTATTTTACTGTGGGGCCGTTGGCGTTTCGGATGGCGTGGTAAAACGGCAATTCGCTGGACACTGGGAGGATTCGTATCATTACTATTGGCTTATCTTGGCAGTAAACTTGTACTTGAAATCATGCTCAACCGCTAAATATCCCTTAAAAATGCGGTTCCAGGCATTCAACCTTAAGAAGTCTCTGCATAAGTCATCCATGGAATTTTTCAGACGCTCTTTAAATCAGTTTATGGGTGGCAACTTACAACAGCTGAATTATTTGTTATATACGAACAATCATCATGAGTAACGTTCCCTTAAGTACTCTGTTCGGGTCATTAATCTGTCTCATTTTTTTATCGGCTTTCTTCTCTGCCTCGGAAACGGCGATGATGACGCTCAATCGTTATCGTTTGCGCCATCTGGCCCGGGCAAAACACCGCGGAGCAATGCTTGCAAGCTCCCTGTTGGAACGGCCTGATCGCCTGATCGGACTGATTCTGCTCGGAAACAATTTCGTTAACATTCTTGCATCCTCAATAACGACCATCATTACACTAAGAATACTTGATGAAGCATGGATAGCAGTCACGGCCGGCCTGTTAACTTTCATAATACTTATTTTCGCCGAGGTTGCTCCGAAAACCATGGCTGTCCTGCATCCCGAAAGGCTGGCCTTTCCGGCCGCCTTTGTCTTAAAACCATTATTGATATTGTTTTATCCGTTAGTATGGATTATCAATGCACTAGCGAATGGCCTATTAAAATTAATTGGCATCTCTCCGGAAGAAGGCGCCATGCAACAGCTCAGTAGCGAGGAATTGCGCACGGTGGTCAATGAAGCCGGAGCAATGATCCCCAGGCGGCATCAAAAAATGCTTATTAATATTCTCGACCTTGAAAAGGTGACGGTGGACGATATCATGGTGCCACGTAACGAGATCATCGGCATTGATCTTGATAGCAGCCATGAAGAGATCATTACTCAAATCAATACATGCCTGCATACAAGACTGCCTATATATCATGAAAATATCGATAACGTGGCCGGTATTCTGCATGTCCGCAACGCGTTGCCATTACTCACGCAAAATAATTTAACCAAGGAAGCGATAATGCAGATAGCAAAAGAGCCGTATTTCATTCCGGAAGGAACTCCGTTGCACACACAACTACTTAACTTTCAGCGCCAGGAAAGAAGGATGGGCCTGGTTGTCGATGAATACGGCGACATCGAAGGACTAGCCACCCTTGAAGATATTCTGGAAGAAATCGTGGGCGAATTCACCACCGATGCCTCCGCAATGATCAAGGACATACACCCACAGGAAGACGGTGCCTTTCTAATAGATGGCAGTGCAAATATCCGGCAGATAAATAGATTAATGCATTGGGAATTACCGATTGATGGCCCCAAAACACTTAATGGCCTGATCATTGAATACCTTGAATCAATCCCCAAACCAGGCACAAGTCTGCGTATTGCCGGCTATACCATAGAAATCATGCAAACAACAGGAAATGCGGTAAAAATGGCACGCATCGTCCCGGCAAGAAGAAACATACCTGAGAAGATAAAGAATCTTACGAGGTCATGACACGCTTCAGGAACCTCAGATTTATTCAGAGGCTCATACATCAAATCTGTACTTCTACAACTTATTTGGCCGCCACCTTGGGCATATCACCACTCGCAAGGTGGCATCTGTTCCTGCCCGATTCCTTTGCGGCGTAAAGCGCCTCATCCGCCATGGCTATTAATTCACGTAGTGAAGCACCCTGCACCGGGATCATACTCGCCACACCCAGGGAAATTGTCACGTGATCCGCCACGCTCGAATGTTCATGTTTTAACCGCAAAGCCTCAACTGCGGCTCTCAATTCCTCAGCGATGGAGATTGCGCCCCGCTCACTCGTATTAGGCAAAACCACTACAAATTCTTCGCCGCCGTAACGGGCGATCATATCGCCGCCACGTTTTAAACATTCTGCAAGTTTGCGCGCCACCTGGCGCAAGCATTCATCACCACCCTGATGCCCGTAATGGTCGTTATAGGCCTTAAAATGATCGATATCTATTAATATAATTGACAACTGCTTCTCTTCACGCGTCGCGCGGCGCCATTCCTTATCAAAAAATTCATCGAAACTTCTTCTATTGGCGATACCCATCAAACTATCCGTTGTAGACAATCGTTCCAGTTCTTTGTTCTTTACTTCCAGCTCTTTTTTCAGATCACGCAAATCTCGAAATGCCGCATCGCGTTGCTGTTGTGCCAAATAACTGCGGGAATGGGCGCGGATACGGGCAATTAACTCGATTTTATCCGGAGGTTTTACTAAATAATCACTGGCGCCATTACTAAACGCTTCACTTTTATCAAGCGGATCTTCCTTACTCGACAGCACAATGACCGGGACGTTTTTCACCGCCGGATGATTGCGGTAAAACCGGACCAAGGTCATGCCATCGATATCCGGCATGACCAAATCCTGAAGAATTGTAGTGGGCTTGATTTCAACCGCAAGCTCGACCGCCTTCTTGGGGTCATTACAGGAATGAAACTCAATGTCCTTTTCTCCATTCAGCATACGTCGAATCCCTTCAGCTACCATCATTTGGTCATCCACCAATAAAACAATAATATGCTCGGAATGTTCCAGCGCTTCCATTTCTCGGCTATTATCCTTCCCGCTCATAACGCCTCGGATCTCCTGTGCTCGATTCTTCTCATTAACCTTTTAACAATCCCAGGGCCGATTTCTTTAATAGACAGTATCTCTACTGCGGCATTCATATTTGCCGCAGCCTTTGGCATACCATAGACGGCACAACTTGATTGATCCTGCGCGATGGTATGAAAGCCCATTTCACGTAAATTCAAGAGCCCTGTCGCACCATCGCGCCCCATACCTGTAAGTAACACAGCGATTGTGTCACCTTTCCAATGTTTGGCGACGCTGTCGAAAAACACATCCACCGATGGACGATAAACAAATTTGCGTGGCTCGGGCGTATACACCAATCTGCCGGTGTGCGAGATTACCAGATGGTCACTGGTAGCCGCTATATATACTGTGGCTGGCAGCAGTTCATCATTTTGACGTGCAGCCTTGACCGGCAACGGACACTGATTATTGAGCCACAATGCAAGGTCTTCGGCAAAATGCGCGTCGACATGTTGGATGATTACAACTGACGCCGGAAAATTCACCGGCAAACATGCCAAAACCTGTGCAAGTGCCGCCGGCCCGCCAGACGAAGAACCAATGGCTACCAATGCTCCATGAGAAGATCGTCCGATAGAAACCTGTTGAAACATCGTGGATTTTTCATTGACCTTTATCCCGATGGTTAATTTCCTGATAGTATCTATTTTGGACAATAAAGCGATGTCACCACTGACTTCACCGTTTTTCCCTAATACCGGAGTTTTCACCGCATCGAGCGCACCTGCGCCCATAGCATCAAACACCTTTGCCGCATTACCCTCGACTGAACCTGTTACGACCAAAATAGGACATGGAGACCCGATCATTATACGGCGTGTTGCCTCGATCCCATCCATCACAGGCATAACGAGATCCATTAAAATCAGATCGGGAATATCAGCCGCGCATTTTTCAACAGCCGCTTTACCGTTTTCCGCAACCCAAGCCACCTTATACTCTGGTGAAGCGGCCAGAACACGTTTCAATCCTTCTACGGCAAATTGCATATCATTTACGATAGCGATTCTCATTTACTCTCTCCAATAAGATCAAGAACAGCGTCGCGCAAGCTTTCATCATGAAAACTGCCTTTTGTAAGGTAATAATCGGCACCTGCATTCAAACCTTGACGCTTGTCTTCCTCCTGATCCTTATATGACACTATCATAACCGGCAGATCCTTCAGTTTGTTATCCTGCTTTATGAGTTGCACCAGTTCAATCCCGTTCATTCTTGGCATATCGACATCCGTAATCACGAGTTCATAGCTTCCACTCCGCACCGCATTCCACCCGTCCATACCATCAACCGCGACATCCACTTCATAGCCGTATGTTTCAAGCAAATTCCGTTGGACCTCGCGTACGGTAATCGAATCATCTATCACCAGTATCCTCTTTTTGACCCTTTCCCTTCGGCTTTTTCCAAGCTGATCTTCGTGTTTACTGATACGGCCGCCGGATACCAGTTTGTCAATCGAGCGTACAAGATCATCCACGTCGATAACAAGCGTAGGAGTGCCATCATCGAGCAATGCCGCTACACTAATGTCCTTGACTTTCTTCAGACGGGAATCAATTACCTGGACGGCCAACTCTCTTTCACCTAGAAAGCTGTCGACAATAACGCCATATTGACTATGCCTGTCACTGATAACAATTATTGATAAATAATCATCATCGGAATCTAGTTGATTGAGGCCAAATAATTGAGATGCAACAACCAAGCCGTAATGTTTGTCATTCCAACTCACATACTGCCGGTCCTCCAGTAATTCGACCTTGTTTTTGGGAAATTTCAATAAATGATCAATACGTGAAAGCGGGAATGCATAACATTCCCCCCCGATATCAACAAGGAGCGTGCGTATAACGGATAACGTCAAAGGCAACTGCATATGGAACCTGACGCCCTTGCCGGGTTTTGAAGTGGCTGTAACCACCCCCCGCATATCTTTAACCGCATCATGAACAACATCAAGGCCTACACCACGCCCGGATATCTCAGAGACATTATCTCTGGTGCTGAATCCCGGTAAAAACATAAAATCCATAAGCTCGACATCGGACATCATATCGACCATGTCTTTATTAGCCAGGCCTTTATCCGTTATTTTTTGACGCAACCGCACCAGATCAACACCTTTTCCATCATCCGTGACTGAAACCGACAGCATACCCGCACGATGACTGGCTTTAAGACGAATGATACCCTGTCGGGATTTACCAGCTTTTTCCCGGTCATCAGGCATTTCAATACCATGATCAACCGCGTTTCTTAATAAATGGTTAAGCGGTGTCTTGATCAATTCAAGCACGTCTCTATCCACTTGAGTCGAGAGTCCTAAAATATCCAGCCTTACATCCTTGCCGAGTGAACGCGCAACATCACGCGTCATGCGTTGAAATCCTTCGACGCCATCGGAAAACGGGCGCATACGGCTTGCAACTACCTCATTATGCAGCCGCCCCGCCAGGTTGGATGTGCGATGATCGAAATGCTCCAGTTCCGCCAAACGGCTGGAAAACTGTTCGCGGTATTCAATTATCTTTTGTTGCAGGCCCGCCAAAAGATAATCCGAATAACTTGCCAACTTTAGCTCATTTAGCATATCTCTCAACTTGTCCAATTCAGATACCAGCTCATATTGGAACCGTTTATGTCTCAGCATTGCCTCAAGGTACGGCCGCAGCCAGCGGGACTCGATAACCGCCTGACCTGCCAATCCCAATAACCTGTCCATCCGGTCGGCACTGACACGCAGTACTCTGCTTTTGGCGGATGCTTGAGCAGAGCTTTTATTACCTGCATGCCCCTGAAACTCTGTATCTGCCTCCTGTTTTTTGGATGGCGTATCGGTTCCGGTACGCTGTTCATTGAAAATCCCGCTTTCTACGGCCCTATACTGATTGTCCGGTAATGATGATCCCGCGATACTTTCCTCCTTATTTAAGGATTCGGTGTCTTTTTGTGTCTTGGCAAGAATCGACGATAAAAACGCTACCTGTGCATTCAGTTCTTCACCGTGATCATTTTCCCATCGTTCAATCTCTCCATCATCGCTTCTGGCAATACTACTGATCACGTCTACACTTTTCAGAAGATGATCAATATCCTGACTGTTCAATGTGATTTTGCCTTTCTGCGCGGCTACAAAACAATCCTCCATGACATGTGATATTCTGACCACGGCCCCAACGTCTACCATGCGTGCAGCGCCCTTGATCGAATGCGAAGCCCTCATCAACGACTCAAGATGATTTGCTGCCCGTGGATTTTGCTCGAGGGCGATCAGCCCGTCAGTCAGCGCCTGGGTTTGACTTTCGATTTCAGTCCGGAAGAGATCCAACATTGAAAAACCACTAAAATCCATAAATCACCATCGGCGGCTACAAGTGATTATCCAAACCCGTAAATAATTTATCTTCATCAAGCCTTCCTATATATCCGTCATCTATTTTATAGATACCGGAAATATAGGAAGACATTGAGTTCGATATCGTCGAAGGAGCATTTTGCAGAGCACTTGGATCAACCCGCCGAATGCCGATTACTTCGCTCACCGGAAAAACAAATTCATCATCCCCTTTAACGATTACAACCAGACGCTCCGAGTAACGAATACGATGCCGATCAAAATATTCCAACTCGCCTTTTTTTATGCCCAACAAACCGCCTATGGACACACAGAGCTTTAACTCGCCCCTTATACTAACCAGGCCTTTTATTACACTGTTATGCTTATGCGGTACCCTGTGCATCCGGCCCATTTCCACAATTTCCTTGATCAAGCTTACTGCAATGGCCAAAAACTCATCTCCAACCCGGAAAGCGAGTATAGATTCTGTTTTTATCAACGTAGCCTGATTACTTCTGGAAAGCAGCGCAGTCCAATCGTTGACATAATCCGGGGGTGGTTCGCGCTCTAACAAACCTCGCCCGGCACTGGAATAAACTTCGCAATTACGGCAATGGATCACTTTTTTTAATCTTTCACAACGCGGTGTTGCAGTACCCCATACACCGATCTTTGCCCAACAATCATCAATCTTGACGACCAATGTTTGATTTAACGTGTTCATATCGCTGCAGTTCTCATTTTATTGACGACTTATGTCTCTCAGCGGCACGCTGTGCACGGCGCTTCAGATTTTTAGAGGCTGATTTGTTACCGCTGCGTTCGGCATACAATGAAAGATGTATAAGCGCCTCATGATGATCAGGATCAAGATATATTGCCTTTCGAAACATGTCTGCCGCGCGGTTTATATCGCCTGCAGCATCGTATAAAACACCCAATAGATAATAAGCCGTAGCGCAATTTGGGTGGTCCATCAGATATTGCTCACATAATAACGAGGCTTCACTCAGCCGGCCTTCATCGGCTAATCGCCGAATATACTCCAATTGTCCGGATATATCGGCTGTGAACAGAGGCTTCTGTTCCATTATATAAGCACCAAATGGTCTGTGCTTGAGCGCAGGTAAAGCATGTGTTGCTGCAGATAATGCCCTGGCATTTCCATTGTGATTGCGACGCGATTTATTTTTCTCCTCCGGAGATTTTTTTGGTAATGGATTTTCTTTAACCGATTTTCTGTAGGCAAATGCACCACGGGACTTCAGGGGTGAAAACCAGCCATTGAGAACTTGGTTTGCCTCCGCATGCCCTATGAACAGTATCCCGTCAGATGCAAGCATCTTATGCAATATTGCAATGGCCCGCTCCTGATCAGACCGGTCAAAATAGATAAGCAAATTCCGGCAGAAAATAACATGGTAAGGTCCTCTAACCGGAAATGATTTGCTATCCAGTAAATTCCCTTGATAAAAATTAACCATATTGCAAATCCTGCTATCCAATTTATAGTCTTTATTTTCTTTAACAAAATAGCGGTAACGGAAATCCATTTCATCGCCACGAAAGGAATTCTCCCTATAAACACACCGTCTGGCATGTGCTATTGCCGCAGAGCTAATATCTACGGCATCAATCTGGTAACAGTTGCTGGAATAATTCAGATCACAGAGTATCATCGCCAGTGAATAAGGCTCTTCACCTGTTGAACATGGGATGCTCAAGATGCGCAATGCGCCTCGACTGCCCTTATTCTGCGATAGCCAATATTCCTTTACATAATCGTTAAAGAGCATGAAGGGCCGGCTGTCACGAAAAAACCATGTTTCAGAAACGACTATAGCTTCAATCAGCGCCTTCATCTCCTGCTCTGATGACATCAGTGCTTCTATATATTTATCAAGGTCACCATGACCCGACTCTGCGAAACGTCTGCGAATAACGCGGGTTATCGAAGATGAACCAATTGAGGCGGGATCCAGCCCAATCTTTTCTTTTAATAAATTTTCAATAATGCTGTATTGCATGATAACGAGTCACCATCCAATCAATATTGGATTATTTTAATCATCACCCGCTTTATGAAACTCGTGAAACTTCCTTTTTTATTTCCTTCATAAAAAGAATTTCACGAACATGGTCAGGCAGGATATTTTCAACATCAATTCTTTGAATGACACCGGCATCATCAGTGATAACGTCAGACATGCATGGACTTTCACCCATATGGACCGCCGAATCAACAAACTCCTTGTCATTCAGCCTGACAGTATCGGTTGCATGTTCCACGACAAGACCCAACACATGCCCCTCCTCAGATTCCGTCATATAGTTCACCAGGATTATCCTGGTACTCATAACATTATTGATCGAACGGCTGGCCGTTAACCGGCGCATATCTATTACCGGAACGACTACACCCCGATAATTAAACATGCCTGCAACATAATCCGGGGTTTTAGGGATGCGCTTCAGCTTTACCAAAGGGATCACTTCGATAACATCAGCCGCCCTGATTGCATAACGATCGGTGTCCAAATAAAACAATAAGTGCATCATCGTTGTCAGCCGGTAGATCTTATCTTGAAGATCGATACACCACCCTGCAATCCATGCGCAGCGTCATTGAGTCGCTCTATTGCAACATGTGATTGCCGTAATGATTCCACGGTCTGTTGCGCGGACTCACTCAACTGAATCATCGACTGTTTAATTTGTTCCGCGCCATCGGCCTGCATATGCATGCCTTCATGCACACTGTCAAACCGGGGAGTCAACGCCTGCACCTGCTCCGTGATCTGTGTTAGTTGCGCGCCTGTCCTTTGAATGACATCAACACTCTTTTGCACCTCTTTCGAGAATTTTTCAACGCTCATAACACCCGCCGAAACCGCTGATTGCATTTCCTTAACCATTTGCTCGATATCGAGTGTTGCCACAGCGGTCTGATCGGCAAGCCGGCGGATTTCCGTTGCCACAACAGCAAATCCGACACCGTATTCACCGGCCTTTTCGGCTTCAATGGCTGCATTCAACGACAATAAATTCGTTTGATCCGCTACTTTGGTTATGGTAGTCACAACAGAATTGATATTGCCTGCTTTCTCGCTCAATATCTCCAGTTTCGTGGCAATACTGCTGGATGCTTCCACGACATTTTTCATCGTCTCTTCCATACTAGCCAAACCTATCTGACTACTGGCGGCCGCCTCAGCGGTCTTTTCAGACACCTCGGCCACTTCATCCATGGTCATGACCAGTTCCTTGTTGGTGGCGGATATTTCCGTTGCAGTTGCGACAATCTGATTGACCGTGGCGGCCTGTTCGGCCACCGTTGCTTCCTGCTGCTTGGCGGAAGCTGCGATTTCCGTCGACGATGATGTAACCTGAATACCGGATTGCTGTACCTGCCCGACTAATCTGTTAAGATTATTAATCATTCCCTGTATCCCTTTGGCCAATTGTCCAACTGCATCACCGCCGGTAATATCGATCTTGCCGGTTAGATCACCCTGAGATGCCTTTTGTACAACCTCCTGCATGGTGTCGACATTACTTTGCAACTCTTCCATCGCCATTCTTCGCTCATCCATCAGTTGCCGCAGGTTGTCAATCATCATCTGTAATCCTGTGCCAAGCTCGCCAACGGCATCATCGCCGGAAAACGTTACCTTGCCGGTCAAATCACCTTTAGCCGCCTTATTGACGACATCAAGCAGAATGTTGATCTTTTCTCTTAGCTCTTCAGCGACTTCGTGCTCACGTTTCGCCTGCAGACGCTGTTGCTCATTCACCATATCGACTTTATCCGCCATGTTATTAAATGCATTGGCGAGCTGCCCTATTTCATCTTTTGACGTCTGCTTGATTCGTATCGAAGTATCTCCTTCCGCCCTTTTCGTGACAACATCCATAATGAACGTCAAGGGTTTGGTTATCCACTTGCGTAACAATAAATTTGCAACCAGCAGACCGATAATAAGCAACACTACATTGGCCAATATTTCTTCTAACTGGCCCTTTTCTATCTCTGCGTCCAGATCCGCTATCGAATAACTGATTCGAATCGCACCATTGACACTTCCTTCAGGTACATTATGGCAGGCAAGACAATTGACATCGCCGGGCTCTTTTGCTTCACGCGCACGAAATGGCGTCAATACTGTAATAGCACGCCCTACCTTGCCATCCTCAGTCGGTCTGCCTTCCTCGAGCAATATAATCTCTTCACCACTGAGCACCCTTTTATCCAATTCATCAGCCGGCTCTTCCTCCGGTAATCCCGGGCCAAACTGCTGGTTCACCGGTTCGCCACGAATAACTCTGGCGTCGAGCACATTGTCACGTTTGAGAATCTTGTTACGCAGGATTGTTCTCTGGTCCATGGTACTGGTCAGCATCATGGTGTTAAGGCTGTCAAAGTAAAAGGTTGCGATGTCCTTTGTTTGTTGCTCGGCAATATCCAATGCACGCTCTTTTTCCGAATGTACCGTATAGCCCGTGACAAGGCTTATTACCATAAGAAAAATGGCAGCGATAGCCAGATTTATTTTCGTGCGGAGCGTAAGATGACCGGCTATGGAGTTCATTTTGGCTGAACGCATCATTTGAAACATCCTTTTATATCAATGAATTAACATAATTAATCAGAACGCATGAGTATTTATTCCGAGTGTATCCAACACTCGAATATCTCATTGCTATCTACGGCAGAATGATGCAGAACTTTAGGGGGTTATTCTTTGTATGATAATACGTCCGATAGGCTCTGACGTGTCAGGGGGAATTCATTCAGAGTTATTCTCAGCAGCCTTATAATATTCAATTCATTATCAACCAACCTCCACTCGCGGTCATAATGAAGTGACAATTACATCCAATGCGATTTAAAGAATAATAGTCTATTGGGAAAGGTTAACGTGCCAAGCCTCAAAACGAACGCCCGATGGCAAACCCGATGACTTCCAGATTACTTTTTGGTTGCCGCACCAAAAGCGGGACACTATTGACGACTGTTACCTTTTCCGATGATCTGCTGAATCTTAAACTATCGTAATAGAATGTGACGCTCGATATCAGATTCTTGCTATTTTCGTCAGCATCAAACACCAGTTTATAACTAATAAATCCTGAGTATTTTCTGCCTGGAGATAATGTCACATTGAAATTGTCAACATCCTCGCTTGTTGAATACGGTTTCTTAACCCCTATTTTTAAATAACCGCCGGCGTTGGCAAAGCGTTGCGGCAACCCTATTGCCAACGTGGAATATTGAATAGTGTATTCTTCAGTTATCCCGGATACCATGTTACCCTGAGCGTTGCGATTGTTCTTGATTTCCCTCTCCCAGGCATTAAAGCCGATCCCGGCCAGTATATCCACATCGATTTTTTGCTGCACACGGTATCCGCCATTCAGCTCAAAAACATAGCCTGCATAAATCGTATCTGAGCTGGTAAAAACCCCGTTGGAATCCTGGCCATCATAATCCACTTCGCCGCTATATCCTTTTACAGCGGCTTCATAGATAAAACCACTTCCTGATTTATCCGTATTACTTATCGCAACCGAAAAAAACAGGCGTGGTCCGTTTTCCGTAAGCAAGCGGATCCCACTGCTGTCGAATTCCTGCCATCGAAACATCTCGATTCCCACATTCAATTCGGGATTAAACTCAAAAGAATTTTCTTGTGCGAATATTGTGGTGCACCAACCACAATAAATTGGAATAGTCATTATCCCTATATATCTTTTGAGTCCATTCATTTTCATTAGTATTATATCTGACCGATTTACGAAATATTAAGCTTTATTTAACATAGTACAACAGCCCACAATACCTGATTAAGAAATAATATCGGCAGAAATCGAAAAGAACTTAATAAAATCACTTCAACCGGGGATTTTGCAATATAGCCTGGCTAAGGTTAAGGAGATAAGATGTGATGTGAAATGGTCCCGTGTAAAGAGAGGCCCGGATATGGACTCCCTCGAAGATACATAAAAATATTATTTATAATTTCCTAATACAGATATTAAACCGATTTTATAGGTTATTCATCGTCGACAAGACGAAAATCCATATCGGTGAATTCTCCTGTCGCATCCCATTCATTTCCCCACTTATCCGTGGCTATGGTATTAGATGACTCGTTCGGATAATCCATATCGGATACATCATGAGCAATATCCACTTCAATATCTTTAGGCCCAATCATGATTCCACCTCAAAAATTTTCTTCATTTATGATTTTGGCGCCATTTCCTGCGTTACGCCTCCCTCATGGCCTGCATGCCAAGGCATGCTGTCCTAGATAAAATATCGGCAGATTGGGTCAATAACTTAATGTAACAGGAAGTGAAATATTGTTGGTTTCAGCCTGGCAATATTATATAACTTATTGAATTATAAATATTTATATGGAATAAGCGGACCGGGGAGACAATGCCGCCAACGACGGCAGAACAATTAGAGACTGGTTTCGCGCGAGCCGCAAATAAACCTGCAGCCACGTGATCCGCAATACTTCAACCATTCACTAAAAAACAGGTTGATCTGCCGTTTCTCAAAGTGATGCCGCATCCTCGGATTAGGATACGGATAGTATGACGCAAATCGTGATTCATGCTGATAACCTATCACTTCTGCCACCCTGGCATCGTGATAGACGCGGATTTTCATTTCCAGATCGGGAACGATTTTCCCATCTATATTCAGATGGTGCGTTAACGAAAGCGTCGTTGTATATTTGCTGTGTTCCAGGATACTAAGATATACATCAGGCATATTACCGCCTCTTGATATCATAGTTCCACCGCTAATCCTAAGATTGGGGATAAGCTGCATAAGACGCCTATAATTCGTCTCATACACCATCATCATATTCAAGCGATCGATATTTTGTCTTATTGCAATCATCGGATTAGAGGCTTTTACTCATCTATCGTCAGTTCTTTTGTTCATATATCGGCATTATCAATGCAATATTTATGAATAAAGCTTATTATATCATCGACGACATTTTCAAACCCGTCAAACCTGTGAGATCCTCCCTGTACAATTATTTTACTTGATCGATTAAATTTCTTGACAGCCTGTTGATAATCAAGTAGCTCGTCTGCCGTCTGCACTAACAGCAAAAAATTCTCCGGATGAGCCGGCTTAATAATGTCTATATTTTTCAGCTGCGCCAGATGATCCCGTGTGAGCTCATACCCCTCATGGGTATACATATTCTCATTCGATCCCAAATAATCCTGGAGCAACTCATAGGGCCTGACCGCCGGATTAATCAATACAGCACGCAAGGTATATTTTTCCGATAAAAAGACAGCATAATAACCGCCCAAAGAACTGCCTATCAGAACAATATGCCGCGATTTATGCTGATCAATAATGGCTTCAATAATGTTGACTGCATTCACCGGGACCGGCGGCAATCTGGGAACAAGGCACTTAATCCCCTCTTTTGCCAACGCCCTTGTTAATATGCCTGCCTTACAGGAATCCGGCGAACTGTTAAAACCGTGCAAATAGATAACTAATACATTGCTGATCATTGCGAAAAGACGGTTGCAACTCTTGGCAATTCAACTACCGAATCAGCGCCTATTCACAGAGTATCACCTAAACATGGTTTGATGAAATCAAGTCACGAAGTATGGCTAGACGGATTTTCCTTATTTCGCATGTTTCTCGAGCAGTGATTGCAATGTTCCCACCATGTCTATTGGCAAAGGAAAAACGATCGTAGAACTCTTTTCTCCGGCAATCTCCGTTAATGTCTGCAGATACCGCAGTTGCAGTGCCTGCGGTTGCCGCGCCAAGATCTGCGATGCCTCCAATAATTTTTGCGCAGCCTGCTGTTCTCCCTCGGCATGAATAATCTTGGCCCTTCGTTCACGCTCTGCCTCAGCCTGCTTGGCCATTGCCCGCACCATATTTTCATTCAGATCGATATGTTTGATTTCGACATTGGTGACTTTGATACCCCAGGCATCGGTCTGCTCATCCAGGATTCTTTGTATATCAACATTGAGCTTTTCCCGGCTGGCCAACATCTCGTCCAACTCATGCTGGCCCAATACGGATCGCAAGGTCGTCTGCGCCAGTTGGCTGGTGGCAATACCGTAATTCTCAACCTGGATAATCGCCCTCTGCGGATCAATCACCCGGAAATAGATCACCGCATTAACCTTGACAGAAACATTATCACGCGATATTACGTCTTGCGTGGGAACATCCATCACAATAATGCGTGTATCAACACGAATCATTTGCTGGATCATAGGAAGCACCAGCCTTAGACCCGGGCCTTTGACCTTATAAAATCTGCCAAACATAAAAACGACGGCTCTCTGGTATTCCCATACCATACGTATCGCACTGAAAACAAATGCCGCTACTAAAGCAATTAATATGTAAAAGGAAGTGGCAATCATATTTATCCCTCCATCAAAGATTATCATCCGGTTCAACCATAAGTATTAAGCCATCAAGGGCTGTTACCCGTATTTTTTGTCCCTTACGCAACGGCACACTGCAGCGCGCCTGCCATAACTCGCTATGGACACGCACCCTGCCTTCACCATCGAAATCATCGCTCACCTTCCCGCTCGCCCCGATCAATTCTTCCATACCACTCACAACCGGGCGTTTTTGTGCCTTCATTGCCATGCTCACGACAAACATGAAAAAGGCGGCGCTGGTTACGGCAAACATCACAATGATTGGAATCGAAATACCATAACCCGGAATACCGGTATCCAATAACATGATCGAGCCTATGACAAATGCAAGCACACCGCCTATACCGAGCGCTCCGAAACTGGGCATAAATACCTCAGCTACCATAAAGGCAACGCCGAGTATCATCAATGCCAGGCCGGCAAAATTGATGGGTAATACCTGGAAGGCAAATAGCGCAAGCAGCAGACAGATCGTACCGGCAACTCCCGGCAAAATCATGCCGGGATTTGCGAATTCATAGATCAAGCCATATATGCCTATCAGCATCAGGATATAGGCGAGGTTGGGATCGGTAATAATCGCCAATAAACGTGTACGCCAATCCGGTTCGATGCGCTCGACAGTGACATGCTGCGTAGATAATTCCCGCTCCTGCCCAAGCACGTTGACTTTACGGCCGTCTATTTGTTGTAAAAGCCCGGAAATATCCGTCGCCATCAAGTCGATCACGCCTTGCTCAAGCGCTTCTTCCGCCGACAGGCTGACACCCTCCCGCACGGCTTTCTCCGCCCAATCGGCATTGCGGCCACGCATCTGTGCAAGTCCGCGTATATAGGCCACGGCATCATTGATAATCTTCGTGGTCATATGATCATCCTGATGGTTGCCTGCCGCCGTGTCCTTGTCTTCCTTATTCTGATCACCGCTCCCGGGAAAACCTGCAATTTGCACCGGTGTAGCCGCTCCCAGATTGGTGGCCGGCGCCATGGCGGCGATATGGCTGGCATACAAAATGTAGGTGCCTGCGCTCGCGGCACGTGCACCACTCGGTGCAACGAAACTTACTACCGGCACGGGAGAGGCAATAATATCCTGGATGATTTCGCGCATTGACGTATCCAGCCCTCCTGGGGTATCCATACGCATGATGACCACATGGGTTTGGTGGTCATGGGCCTTTTCAAGACCGCGTTTGACATAATCATGGGTAGCCGGACCAATCGCCCCTTCGATATCCAGCAGCATTACGCTACCGTTATCACCGCCAGACGATATTGCCGGAAGAAATAACCAGATGGAAATTAATATCAGAAACGCTTTATGCATCGTATTACAAATCCATTAGTTCCGGGTCCAAAGCGTGCGCACCCGTTGATGATTCAGAGCCAACCATTGTAATGCCATTATCGGGCTGGCCGAATTGATCTTTCCGCTTTCCAATAGTGACAGTGCATCGTTAAACGGAATAACCGTAACCTTGATATCTTCATTTTCTTCATCCAATCCATGAATCCCGCCCACCCCGCCCGCATCTACCTTGCCGCAATATAAGGAGATTATCTCGGATGTCCCGCCCGGACTCACCAGATAATCACAGATAGGAATGAGCTCGGCAACGGTACACCCTGCTTCTTCGATGGCTTCGCGTCTTACCACATCCTCGGTGGTCTCATCACCATCAATAACGCCGGCAACGATTTCCATCAACCAGGGGCCGCCCGGCGTTGCCAATGCGCCTACTCGAAACTGTTCGATCAACACCACTTCATCACGAACCGGGTCAAATGGTAATACCGCCGCGGCGTGCCCACGTTCGAATAATTCTCTGACAATGTCGCCACTCCATGATCCATTGAATAGGCGGTGCCTGAGACGGTAGCGTTCAATGCGAAAGAATCCTTCATAACACACCGTTTTCTCGATGATTTCAACATCGGATCTTGTCATTGGAGTCACCTTATAAATTTAAACTATATAGTATTGTCAGGCAAAATTAACAGGCGATTAAAACAACATAAATATCATATGGTTATGGTGACATCAAACCTTGGCCGATGCCAATGGTAAAGAATGTTTGTTATCTTACCCAGATAGAGACGGGGTGCATACACATCACTCAGTTTCTGTATCGCGACATAACATAAGGACTATTATTCATATGACAGCCGGACACTGGGAACATTATCCTCATGAAGCGGATATGGGTATACGCGGGTTCGGCGATACGGAAGAACAGGCCTTCGCAATGACTGCCACCGCCTTAACTGCCATTATTACTGACATCGATAGTGTCAAACATGAAATCCCCGTTGCTATCAAATGCGATGCACCTGACGATGAGCTGCTGCTGGTTGACTGGCTGAATGCACTGATCTATGAAATGGCAACACGCAAGATGCTGTTCAGCCGCTTTAAAATTCAGATCAATGCCCACCATTTGCAGGCAACGGCCTGGGGCGAGGCAATAGACATAAGACGGCACCAACCCGCCGTCGAAGTGAAAGGTGCCACCTACACCGACTTGCATGTACAACAGACTATGGACGGTCGATGGCTCGCCCAATGCGTGGTCGATGTTTAAGGAGTTAAATTACTGATTGGACTAAAATGAATCATGGAACTATCCAAACTAACACGTCAATCCGACTATACCTGGCAAATCGAGCCGTTTGGCAATATGCACGTACCGGCCATCATCTACGCCAGTGAAACACTGATACGCGATATGGATGACAAGGTATATCAACAGGTCACCAATGTCGCGACATTACCCGGTATCGTCAAGGCCTCCTATGCCATGCCGGACGCGCATTGGGGATATGGTTTCCCCATAGGCGGTGTTGCCGCCTTCGATCCGGATCATGGCGGTGTCATTTCGGCCGGCGGCGTGGGATTCGATATCTCATGCGGTGTACGTAATCTGCATACGGGCCTCACCTACAGCGACATTATGCCGGTACAAAAACAACTGGCCGACGCCTTGTATCGTGACATTCCCGCCGGTGTCGGCAGTACCGGACGAATACATCTTGATGCGCAGCAAATGGACGCTATGCTGAGCGGCGGTGCGCAATGGGCCGTTGCACAGGGTTATGGAACCAGCGAAGACCTGGAGCGGATTGAAGAACACGGTTGCATGCAAGGTGCAAAACCGGAACAGGTATCAGCACATGCCAAGAAACGTCAACGTGATGAGATGGGCACGCTCGGCTCAGGTAATCATTATCTGGAAGTACAACATGTCGTAGAAATCTTTGACGAAGAGATCGCAAACGTATTCGAGATCAAGCAGGATGATATCATTGTCGCCATCCACTGCGGTTCCCGGGGGCTTGGTCATCAGATCGGTACTGAATTTATGAAAACCATGGCGATAGCCGCCGGACAATATGGCATAACACTGCCGGACCGGGAACTTGCCTGCGCCCCGATCAATTCACCTATTGGCCAGGACTACCTGGGCGTGATGCGCGCAGCGATCAACTGTGCCTTGGCAAACAGGCAGATCATAACCCATCTGGTACGTGAAACCTTTGCCAGAAAATTTCCGCAGGCAACGCTGCCATTACTCTATGATGTGTCACATAACACCTGCAAGGTCGAGGAACACATGATCAATGGCACACCAAAGAAATTGTACATTCATCGTAAAGGCGCCACGCGCGCGTTCGCTCCCGGCCATCGTGACGTGCCCGCGAAGTTTCGCAACACCGGACAGCCGGTCTTGATCGGCGGCACAATGGGCACCTCTTCCTACATCCTGGTTGGCACCAAGGAAGGCATGGCGCTGTCGTTTGGTTCGGCCTGTCACGGCGCGGGTCGCAGCATGAGCCGGCATCAGGCCCACCGACAATGGCAGGGACGTCAATTGATCGATCAACTGGCGGATAAAGGGATTATGATACGCAGCCCTTCATCCCGCGGTGTTGCCGAAGAGGCACCGGGCGCCTATAAAGACGTCAACGCTGTGGTCGATGCCGCACATCAGGCAAAACTTGCGTACAAGGTGGCCAGGCTTGAACCCGTCATATGTGTAAAAGGATAACGGGTCACGATGGCCGCTGCCAATACACAGCCTATAGAACTCAAGACAGGTGATGCGTTGATCATCGTCGATGTGCAAAATGATTTTTTGCCCGGTGGTAATCTGGCTGTACCTGGCGGCGACGCCGTCATTGCCCCCCTCAATCGATATATCCAATCCTTTCACAGCGGGAGACTGCCAATCTATGCCACGCGTGACTGGCATCCGCAGAATCATTGTTCATTCAAACAACAGGGCGGTATCTGGCCGCCTCACTGTGTTGCAGACACGGCCGGTGCGGAATTTTCATCACAATTAAAGCTGCCGCCCGCAGCAACCATTGTTTCAAAGGCGACTACTGCGGACAAAGACGCCTATTCGGGTTTTGAGGGAACAACGCTTGACCAACAGCTACATGCACAAGGTATCAAACGTCTTTTTATCGGCGGCCTGGCCACCGATTACTGCGTACTCAATACCGTTAAAGATGCGCTTAACCATCATTACACCGTCTTCCTGTTGCAGGATGCCATTCGCGCCGTCAATGTCGAACCCGGCGACGGAGATAAGGCAGAACGGGAGATGAAGCAACTGGGGGCAATATCCATCACCAATAACACGCTCTCATGATCAATCCCCATAGTAGCGTATTACTGACTGATCTCTATCAGCTCACCATGTTGCAGGGCTATTTCGATCAGGGGATGGAAGAAACGGCCGTGTTCGAATTCTTTGTGCGCCGCTTGCCCGATAACCGCAATTTTCTGATGGCGGCCGGCCTGGAACAGGCATTGTTCTATCTGGAAAATCTGCACTTCACGGCACAAGAGCTTGCCTGGTTAAACAAGTGCGGCCGCTTCAGCAAACCATTTGTCGATTATCTCGGTCAATTGCGGTTTACGGGCGATGTGCATGCAATGCCTGAAGGTACGGTCTTTTTCGCCAACGAGCCTATTTTGCGTATCACCGCCCCGCTGCCGCAGGCACAACTGGTGGAAAGCCGTCTTATCAATATTCTGCATTTCCAGACACTGATCGCCTCCAAGGCGGCGCGATCTGTATTGATCGCGCCACAGAAACTGCTGGTGGATTTCGGCCTGCGGCGCGCCCATGGCTCCGAGGCGGGTTTGTTCGCCGCGCGCGCCAGTTATCTCGCCGGATTTTCTGGCAGCGCCACAACACTTGCCGCGCCATTATTCGACATACCCGTCTACGGCACGATGGCCCACTCATTTATCCAAAGTCATGATAATGAAATCGAGGCCTTTGAACACTTCTCACGCGCCCAACCCGATAATGTCGTATTACTCATCGACACCTATGATACCGAGGCCGCGGCTGAAAAGATTGTCACACTCGCCCCACGCCTCAAGGAACAGGGGATTTCGATCAAGGCGGTCCGGCTCGACAGCGGTGATCTGGCAAGCCATGCCAATAAAGTCAGGCGAATCCTTGATAATGGCAACTTGCATGAAGTCGGCATCTTTGTCAGTGGCAACCTTGATGAATATATCCTGCAAGATCTCATCGCTATCAAGGCGCCGATCAATGGCTTTGGCATCGGCACCAATATGGATACCTCGTCTGACGCACCCTATCTTGATTGTGCGTATAAACTCCAGGAATATGCTGGGAAGCCGCGCCGCAAGCGCTCCGAAGGCAAGGCGACCTGGCCCGGCAGAAAACAGGTTTTCCGGCGTTATGATGAGGATGGATACGTCAGGGAAGACATCCTGACGCTTGAAGATAAACCGTGTGAGGGTACGCCATTGATCGAGCATATTATGCATCATGGAAAACGTATCAAGCCGCCCCCTGCTCTCACCGAGTCACGCGCCCATGCAGCAAAAGAACTGGCACGTCTGCCGGAAGATTACCGGCGTCTCAAACACAGCGTGGCTTATTCCGTTATAGTGTCGCCCGCCCTGGAAGATCTCGCCGCCGCAGCGGATAAGCCAGTCCCATAATGATCTGCAATTAATGCCCCATCGATCATATGACGACGGACGATACATCTTCACGATCATATTTATTACCCACTATATTAATTATTTTGATTCTGTTAAGTATTCCTGTTCTATTAAATCTAAGATTACAGACTTCCAAACACCACTGGACTTATAACTGGCAACAAACAACATCTTTTCAGCAGGCACGCCGTGCTCTGGCTGCAACATCATTCAAAAATTATATTTATGTCATCGGCGGCATCAATGATCACGACGAATATGCAGCCAGCGTTGAATATGGCGTTATTAACCCGGATGGCGCCTTGACCTCCTGGAAAGGCACTTCCAGCCTTGTTGAAGCAAGGTTCTATCACGCCGCCGTCAGCGTCAAAGGTTATGTGTACACATTGGGCGGCGCCAAAGGTGCGCGGGGTTCTGATAATATACCAATCGCATCGGTTGAACGGGCACAAATACTTGCCGACGGTAGTTTAGGTCCATGGCGACCGGAAAATTATCTGACCACGCCGAGAAGAGGTACAAAGGCCGTCATTTACGGCGATCATATCTATGCGATCGGCGGATATAACGGCAGATTTCTGCGCTCGATCGAACGCGCCGAGGTGTACGAAGATGGTTCATTATCCGAGTGGGTACTGGAAGATGAGCAGGCTAACATCGATCGCTATATCCATTCGGCCACGATCTTCAATAATAATATCTATCTGTTAGGCGGACATGTTCATAACGACGACAAGGTCAGTTATGGCGACGTTGAAATGAGTCATATATTGCCAAACGGCGTCCTTTCTCCCTGGACCATCGAAAAGACAATGCTGCAATATCCGCGTTTCATCGCTTCGGCGTTCGCCATGAATAATTACTTATATATCCTCGGTGGACATGACGGGGCAAACAGACTGAACAGCGTTGAATTCGCCGCCTTGACGACGGAAGGTCATGTAGGCGCATGGACAGCTACATCAGATATCCCCAGCGGCAGAGACGGCGCCGCTGTCGTCACTCACGGCAACAACGTGTATGTGTTGGGTGGTATCGACAATAACCAGGTATTGAATACCGTTGACATGGCACAACAGGCCGCAAACGGTCACTTGGGGTTTGCACGATAATTATCGCTACAGTTGGTCAACAACAATCTAGTCAACGCTGGGGAATTGCACACTTAAACATGCTCCACCCAATGCACCAGACGTTATTTCAAGCCTGCCTTCATAGACACGCATGATGTCATTGACCATTGCCAAACCGATGCCATGTCCGCTTATTTCCTTATCCGCCCGTGCTCCGCGTCGCATTACATGATTGACCATCTCTGCCGGTATACCGGGCCCATCATCCTCCACTTTGATCAGCAGTCCCGGCCGTCGTTTGTCATCGGATGACTGCTGTTCAGCGGTAATAATGACCTTTTCCTGGCACCATTTATAGGCATTATCGATAAGATTACCCAGCAGTTCCATCAAGTCACTTTCATCGCCATAAAACAATATGTTGTCGCCGATATCCGTCCGGTGTGTTATGTGCTTCTCGGCATAGACCTTATCAAGCGCGGTCATCACCTTAAGCACAATATCCTTGACTGATACAGGCGCAACAAGTGCCGTACGGCCCGATGTTGATGCACGCTGTAATTGATATTCAATAATCTGCGACATCCGGTCTATCTGTTGCTGGACACTGGAGCGGAGCTGATCATTGTTATTTTGCGCCTCAACCTCGCCTCTTAGCAATGCAAGCGGTGTTTTCAGGCTATGCGCCAGATCGCCAAGGGTATTTCTGTATCGTTCCAGATGTTCGCGCTCGCTGCGAATCAATGCATTTAGATTATCCGTTAATCCTGTTAATTCTTTTGGATATCTGCCTGGCAGTTCAGTCTGTTTACCGGCTTCAATGGCCCTTAAATCTTCCGTGACACGTCGTAATGGCATCAAGCCCCAACGCAGGATACTGCCTTGAACCACCAATAACACTATGGCCACGGCTCCCAGCCATCCCCATAATAATTTTCTGAAGCCGTTTATGTCTGCCTCAAAACTTTCCAGATCCTCGGCAACACTAAAGGTATAACCTTCCGCGGCATTTTCACTCTCATCCCAGGTCACTCCGATATTAAAGGCGTAGAGCAAAGATCCATCCGACGCCACAATATATTCGAAATGATGCGATCCCCGTTTTAACTCATGCGTGAAATCGATTTTCAGCCCTGCCATCGAGGGTGATAACCAGTCATATTTGCCCTTATTGCTGCTGGTCCTGTTACTGCTGATCTTGTTACTACTGATCTGGGCATACAACCCCGAGCCTTCGGTAAAAAACCGCAACTCCGGTAATGCATGCGTTAAATGAATAGTGCCGCGATTATCGGGTTCGGCCGCTGCTATCAGGGCATTGGCATATCCCCTGAGGCGATCCTTCAGGGCGTTTTCGGCACTGTTGCGGTAGGCACCGTCCAGGACAAATCCCGTAACTCCAAGAAATGCCGCCAGGGCGATGCTTGCGGCGATTAATAGGCGCGTCGTAAGCGAGACCATTATAAAGTGCCGCGTTCCAGCGTGAACCGGTATCCCTGGCCACGCAGCGTCTCGATCGGCTGTAATGTATTATCAGGATCCAGTTTTTTCCTCAGTCTTCCTACAAAAACCTCGATGACATTACTGTCACGGTCAAAATCCTGATCATACAGATGCTCGGTCAACTCGATCTTGGATATCATCTTCCCGGTATGCATCATCAAATACTCGAGTACCTTATACTCATATGCTGTGAGGTCAATTTGTCTGCCCTCCACGGAAACCTGATGTGAAGAGGTGTCCAGAATGATCGGACCACATTGCAGTACGGGCTGTGACAATCCGGCCGATCGCCTCATCAATGCATTAAGACGCGCCAGCAGCTCTTCAATATGAAAGGGTTTTACCAGATAATCGTCCGCACCCGCCTCAAGACCTTCAACCTTGTCTTGCCACCGGCCACGCGCCGTGAGAATCAGGATGGGATAACTCCTCCCCCGGTCACGCAACTGTTTGATCACTTCGATACCGGACAACTTCGGCAGGCCGAGATCGATCACGGCGACGTCGAATGCATGTTCGGTCCCCAGATAAACCGCCTCTTCGCCATCTACCGCTTCATCAACCGCATAACCTTCACGTTTTAAACGGGTAGCCAATTGTGAACGTAACGAGGATTCATCTTCGACAACTAGAACGCGCATTTTTATCTAATAACAAAAATCACATTGGTGCTATAACATTAATTCCAGTTCTTCTGCAATGCATGGGTAGGAAATCATAACCTGCCCCACAAATGTCTATCATCAATATTATTTTCAAAATAATCTGAATTTTTATTTTTGATCAAAAGCAAACAAGGAACCTCTGCATAAAACAGAGGTTCCTGAAATTATTGTCTAAAGCATACAGGATTATTCGGCCAGTGATAATACAAACGTTACAAGGGCTTCGATATCCGCATCGGGGACCCGCGGCGAGTAAGGCGGCATCGGAATCCCTCCGGTCACTTCCGTCCAGTTACCTTTACCGCCAGTCTTGACCTTGGCAATCAATTTTTCCTTAGCCGTAGCATCACCCTTATAACGTTTTGATACATCCATCCAGGCCGGCCCGACAACCTTGTGATCAACGCTGTGACATGCCAGACAACCACTCTTCTTGGCCAAATCCAGCGCAGCTTCCTGATCGGCATAGGTAAGCGACGGGGTCAACATTACAGGCATCATGAAAATACCAAGAATCAATAAATAGCGTCTCATTGCAATTTCTCCTCTGTGTTAACCGGTTTCATCAGCAACCACATGGCAAACGTAATGACCTGCCATGGAGTTGACTATAAGATACACGGCATGGGCTGAATGATTGCTGAACGGACGTTGTTAAATATTATTTTTATTAAATAATGACTTATGAGATATCTGGTGGCGCCGTATAAAGACCGCCAAGGCGATAATCCCATAAATAAAAAACACCGGTCCGATGGCTCCACCGCCTCCTGCGGCCGTAGTACTTGCCGAGGCCGTTAATATCTGCACATCCCCGCTTGCATTAATTGTGACTGTAATAGTGGCGGCATTGGAATCTGCGCTGCCATCATTCACTTTATACGTAAAGCTGTCACTACCGGTGGCATCTGCGTTGGGAGTATAAGTATAAGCACCCGTATTGGCGTCAGTGATCACGACCGTTCCTTGCGTGGCATCCGATACTATACTGTAGGTCAGGTTATCATCATCAATATCATCCGCATTGAGAATACCATCGGCTGTAGTATTTTCATCCGTTACCAGCGTATCATCGTTTGCCACCGGTGGATCATTGACGGCATTTATCATGATTGATACTGTCGCGGTATTGGAATCCACATAACCGTCGTTTACTTTAAATGTAAAGTTGTCGGCACCATTGGCATTGGCATTCGGAAGATAGGTATAGGCGCCTGTATTGACATTCGTTATGACGGCGGTGCCCTTGATGCCATTCGATACGATACTGTATGTCAGGCTATCCCCATCGGCATCGGTTGCATTGAGTATATCACCAGCGGAAAAATCTTCGTTCGTTGCCAGCGTATCGTCATCTGCGGCTGGAATATCATTCACCGAATCGATTGTTACCGTTATCGTGGCCGTATTGGAATCCACATAACCGTCGTTTACTTTAAATGTGAAGCTATCGGCTCCGTTCGCATTGGCGTTTGGAGTATAGCTATAGGCACCCGTATTGACATCAGTAACCACGGCCGTTCCCTTTGTACCGTTCGATACTATAATGTAGGACAGACCATCGCCATCAGCATCAGTTGCCGTCAAAGTACCACCACCAACGGTATCTTCATCCGTCGTTAAAGAACCAACGCCGGCGACAGGTACCGCATTGGTACTGTTTACCGTGATATCGACGCTATCGGTCACGGTGATGCCTACATCATCGGTAACACTGAGTTGGAAGGTCAACACATCTGCCGCAGCGGGTGCTGTAAAATCAGGGGTAGCCGTATTACCATTGTTGAGACTCACACTGGTACCCACGGTCTGCAACCAGGCATAGGACACTATTGATCCATCGTCACTGCTGGCACTGCCGTCGAGATCGACCGGATCACCCGCATCAACCGTTTGATCGATACCCGCATCGGCGGTGGGTGCGGTAGTGACTGCCTGCACTGCCGCTGCCGCATCGATGATGCCGGGCCCGCATGTTGATGTCGTACAATCTGAGCCGGTGCCGGTTGGAAACGCCCGTGCATTATCCTGAATTTTTTGCATTACCAAGGAAGGCGACATTTTCGAACCTGTCAATGCATCATTGGCAGACAACATCAAAGAGGCAATACCGGCAACGTGTGGCGCCGCCATACTGGTGCCCATAAAATAGACATAAATATTATCATTTGCCGCCGTAGTCAGGCCACTATCGAGTGTCGATGCAACACCATTCGGGTTATGCGGTGTATCACCACCTGGTGCGGTAATATCCACGACGGCGCCATAATTACTATACGATGCCAAACCACCCGCGCGATTGTTTGCAGATACCGTGATAACATTGTTGCAACTTGCCGGACTGTAATTGGCCGCGTCATCGTTATCATTGCCTGCCGCCACAACTATGAGCTTGCCCGCCGTAACTATTTCGTCGATCGCATTCTGGTAAGCGATACTGCATGAAAATGTACCGGCCAGGCTGAGATTCAGGACATCGGCCGGATTGGCATTCGCCGGCACACCTGCAACACTTAGCCCGGCGGACCAACGCATGCCATCGATAATGTCCGAAAGATAGCCGCCGCATTTGCCCAACACGCGTACCGGCAAGATCTTTGAAACCCAGTTAACACCGGCGACACCGGTATTATTATTTGTAACCGCCCCTACCGTACCGGCAACATGGGTTCCATGCCAAGTGCTGTCCTCTTTCGGACAACCGGTAAAATACCCTCCTTGTTCATTACCCAAATTCTCTCCCGCCGTGATCCAATCGCCCGGATCGGTAGGATCCGCATCCCGCCCGTCACCGTCATTGGCAACCAATACATTATCGATAAAATCATAGCCGGGAACCGTGCGGCCGTTCAAATCACTGTGCGGCAATATGCCCGTATCGATAACGGCGACGACGATGTCCGCACTTCCTGTCGCAATATCCCATGCTGCAGGAAGATTGACGCCGCCAGGTTCCGAGGCCGATGCATGATAGTGCCATTGCAGATTATAGTAGGTATCATTGGGTGCAAGCATCGGATGTAAGATATGATCCGGTTCAACATACTCGACATTTGGATCTTGCCGTATTTGATCTATCATCTGACGAGCATCATCCAGCGACACCATGCCGGACAACTTCAGCACATGAACGCCATGCGATAGCTCACGTACGTGACGCATCCCGGGTATACTTGTTGAAACACTCAAAGCAGTTACACGATCAGAAATCTTGATGGATTTCGACGGTACCGATTGTGCACCCAGAATATGCCGCGACGGACTTTCTTCACGAAATTTGATAATCAGTTTGTCGGTGTAATTAAGAACACTGGGTTGATTGAGCGATAGGTTGATCGATTTGCCACCGGCCTGGCTATTACTGGACCAAATAAATATCCAAAGCATTCCGACAAGTACGGTAACGACAGACCCGCTAATCGGCCGATTATGTTTGTTGAAATAACTCATTGACTATGCCGCCTTATATGGCTAAAGCCATATCCCCTGCCTCGGTTCACACATCGGATGGAAAACTCGCATCATGAAACCCCAGGATCACTTGATGCGAATAAGCCTATGATTTATATCGGCAAATTTGACTTATTTCTTTAACGAAGAATATTTGGAAGGGTGGTGTTTTTCGTATTGATAAACAGGATGTTATGAATTTCCGGTCATAGCAACATGGGGATATTCGATATTTTACCTTACCTTTCCCCATGTATCCCGAAGGGTGACGATGCGGTTAAAGACAGGTTTTTTACCCGGTAACATCATTGGATCCATCGTAAAATAACCTTCGCGCTCAAACTGGAAGCGATCGCCGGGCTCGCATCTATCCAGGCTCGGTTCCAACCGGCAATGAGTCAAGGTACGTAATGATTCCGGATTGACCAGTGCCTTGAATTGATCACCCTCCTTTATTGCATCAGGATTGGGATCGGTAAACAAGCGGTCATACAATCTTACTTCCGCTTCCAATGAATGTTCCACGGACACCCAATGAATGACGCCCTTGACCTTGCGCCCTTCCGGATTCTTGCCCAATGTGTCCGCATCAATCGTACAATGCAATTCGATGACATTGCCTTGGGTATCCTTGATGACCTCATTGCACTTAATGACATAGGCATTGCGCAAGCGCACTTCTCCATCGGGAACAAGCCGTTTGAATTGTTTCGGCGGGTCTTCCATAAAATCATTCTGGTCGATATAAATCTCACGGCTGAACGGCACCATGCGGCTACCCATATCCTCCATCTGCGGATGATTGGCGACTTCTAAATGCTCGACACGATCTTCCGGATAATTCGTAAGCACGACCTTTAACGGCCGCAACACGGCCATGCGGCGTGGGGCGTTGTCATTCAAATCGGAACGGATGCAGTCTTCGAGCAAGGCCATTTCGACCCTGTTTTCAGCCTTCGAAATTCCAATGCGCTGACAAAAGGTGCGAATAGCGGCAGGCGTATAGCCGCGGCGCCGCAAACCGGCGATCGTCGGCATGCGGGGATCGTCCCAATCCTCGACGAGGCCCTCCTCGACCAGCATGTGCAGCTTGCGTTTGCTCATCACGGTATACTCCAGCATCAGCCGGGAAAATTCGATCTGCTGCGGATGACAGGGAACATCCAGTTCATCCAGAAACCAGTCATATAGCGGACGATGATCTTCGAACTCCAGCGTACACAAGGAATGCGTGATGCCTTCGAGCGAATCCGATATACAATGTGTAAAATCATACATCGGATAAATCACCCATTCCTGTCTGGTTTGATGATGGATGACACCATGCCTGATCCGGTATATCGCCGGATCGCGCATATTGATATTGGGTGAAGCCATATCGATTTTGGCGCGTAACACCTTGGCGCCATCAGGAAACTCGCCGGCACGCATGCGCTGAAACAAATCCAGGTTTTCTGCAACACTGCGGTTACGGTAGGGGCTGTCCTTGCCCGGCCCAGTCAACGTCCCACGGTATTCACGGATCTGGTCGGCATTCAGATCATCGACATAGGCCTTGCCTTTTTTAATCAACTGCACGGCAAAGCCATAAAGCTGCTCAAAATAATTGGATGCAAAATAAAGGCGGTTACCCCAATCGAAACCGAGCCAGCGGACATCTTCTTTTATCGCATTGACAAACTCCATGTCTTCCTTGTGTGGATTGGTGTCATCGAAACGCAGATTACATGTTCCTTGGTAGTCTTCGGCGATACCGAAATTCAGGCAAATAGATTTTGCATGGCCGATGTGCAGGTAACCATTCGGCTCGGGCGGAAAACGGGTCGCCACCTTGCCAGCATTCTTACCCGCCTGCAGGTCTTCATCAATGATATGACGAATAAAATTCGCAGGTGTTGAGGGTATGTCTGCTTCGGTATTTTGCATGACCACAATATAGGATACTTTATTTTTATTTTCAATTGCTTATATATTTTTTGTCATTGTATCGAACTATGCGGTAAAGTCTGTCAACGAGGCTTCTTATCCCTGATACAACTTACATCAACCATCAGATGCAAAATCCGAATCAACCGCACAAAGGCCGTGGTGCAACGATAAGCCCGGATAATCGCTACTCCGCTATCAGTCGCAATGAATTGGATGATGGCTGGGACAATCTGGAAGAACCTGCGCCTCCGTTACAAACCACCCTGACCAAAGACACCAGCCGCACCATCATCAGCTACAACGACTCGCCCGATGTCGGCTTTGACCGCTCGATCAATCCCTACCGGGGTTGTGAACACGGCTGCGTCTATTGTTTTGCCCGTCCGACCCATGCCTGGCTCGACCTTTCGCCCGGTCTCGATTTCGAGAGTAAATTGTTTTACAAACCCGATGCCGTGAATCTCCTGAAACAGGAGCTCACCCACCCCAAATATCAGTGCGCGCCGGTGGCCGTGGGCATCAATACCGACGCCTATCAACCCATCGAACGCAAATTACAACTGACGCGCTCCATCCTGGAAATTCTGGTATCTACAGAACATCCGTTCAGTATTGTTACCAAATCATCCTTGATCGAACGTGATATCGACCTGATTACCAAGGCGGCATCACGACAACAAGCATCCGTTGCGGTATCCATTACTACCCTGGACCGCTCGCTGGCACGGCGCATGGAACCCCGCGCCGCCACACCCCAGAGGCGGCTGGAAACTGTCCGGCAATTATCCGAGGCAGGGATTCCTGTATGTGTCCTCGTCGCACCCGTGATCCCGGCGCTGACAGATACCGAACTGGAAACCATTCTCGAACAGGCGAAACAGGCCGGCGCACAACATGCAGGCTATGTGTTGTTACGCCTGCCTCATGAATTAAAAGAGATGTTTCAGGACTGGCTGCACACCCACGAACCACTGAAGGAAAAACACGTGCTGAATCTGATACGCTCTACCCGCGACGGCAATCTTTACGATAACCGTTTCGGTGCCCGCATGCGCGGCACCGGCGAATATGCCACATTAATCAGGAAACGTTTTGACTTGGCCAGAAAACACCTGGGCTATCATCCCGCGCCTGAGCTGGACTGCTCGCGCTTTACACCCCCTGCCAGCACACCGCAGATTTCGCTGTTTTGAGCAAACAACACGGGCGGCAATATTAATGCCTTATTTTAACGGCCCCGCATGAACAATTTATCCAGTTCCTTCATGCTGAGCTGTGTCCAGGTGGGGCGGCCATGGTTGCATTGGCCGCTGCGTTCGGTATGTTCCATGTCGCGGAGCAAGGCATTCATTTCGGGGATCGTCAGTTTTCTATTGGCACGCACGGAACCGTGACAGGCCATCGTCGATAATATTTCATTGATCTTGTCACGGATGCGGCTGCTGCTCTGATGGGTGTTAATGTCGGCGAGCACATCGCGTATCAGGCCCTCAACATCGGCATCACACAATACTGCCGGGATATCGCGGATAGCCAGCGTTGTAGGACCCAGCCGTTGTATCTCAAATCCGAGCCCGCTAAATACATCATTGTATTCCGCGGCCAAGGTCGCCTCTTTTTCATTGACGGCAATCGATACCGGCACCAGCAATGGTTGAGATTTGATACCTCCCTGATCAAGGGTAGTTTTCAGCCGTTCATAAGTAATACGTTCATGGGCCGCATGCATATCCACTACCACCAGACCTTGACGATTTTCGGCCAGAATATAAACACCTTGTAATTGGGCAATGGCATAGCCAAGCGGCGGCACTTCCTGTGGTGTATGCTGTGCCCCCGGCTGTTCCGAGGGTCGCGCATGATTATAGAGCGTTGCGTAGGCCGTGGATAATTGTTCACGCACCTGTAGCGGCATCGAGGATTGCCTGTGCCCGCTATAGGATGAGGTATAGGCGCGTGCCGGTAACGGAGCAGTACCGGATTCTATGAGATACCCTGTTTCTTCACTCCGGACAATCCCATTATGCCGTATGGACTCTGCGGTATCGCCCGGCGTAATACCTGCCAGGGCATTGTGGATGGCACGATACAGGAAATCATGTACAAGCCTGCCTTCACGAAATCTGACTTCATGCTTGGTGGGGTGCACATTGATATCGACTTGTTCGTGCGGCACCTGCAGATACAATACAAACGCCGGATGCCGGCCATGATGCAAGACATCCTTGTAGGCCTGCCGGACCGCATGGCTGACCAGTTTGTCGCGAATGACACGGCCGTTGACATAAAAATATTGCAGATCAGCCTGACTGCGCGAAAAGGTTGGTAACCCTACCCACCCCCATAGATGCAAACCGGCGATTTGATCATCGATTTGAATGGCATTTTCAATAAATGGCTGGCCACATACTGCGGCGATACGGTGCCTGCGGCCACGCTCATCTTGCGCAGGTTTAAGGGATTGTACGGCGCGCTGATTATGCCTGAGCTGAAACCCGGCATCAAAATGGCTAAGCGCGATACGTTTTACAACCTCTTCCAGATGGCCAAACTCGGTCTTTTCTGTCCGCAGGAATTTACGCCGCGCCGGGGTATTGAAAAACAGATCGCGAATTTCGACGGTCGTGCCGCGCGGATGCGCCGCCGGTATTGGATCAGCGTTTGGATCCCGGCCTTCACAGGCGACGCGCCAGGCGGTACTTTCACCTTCACGCGCGGAAATCAATGTCAGGCGCGACACCGAAGAGATGCTCGGCAACGCCTCGCCACGAAACCCCAGTGTATTGATACGTCCGAGATCGTCAAGGGTTGCGATCTTGCTGGTGGCGTGGCGGCTTAAGGCAAGGACCAGGTCATCTTTGTGAATCCCTGTACCGTTATCGCGTACCCGGATCAGTTGGGTCCCGCCCTGTTCAATATCGATTTCAATCTGCGTCGCTGTGGCATCCAGGCTGTTCTCAAGCAATTCCTTAACAACAGAGGCGGGACGTTCGACGACCTCTCCCGCCGCAATCTGGTTGGCAAGTTGCGAGCTGAGACGCTGGATACGCATTGGATGGTTTGCCGGTGTCGATGGCATTACTGTGCAGCCGGATGGTTCATGATTGCACATGATTATAAATCAAATGGCGTATGGAGTTGAGCCACAGTTATAAATAAAAGTAATCTTTAATAATCATATGCATGGACAGGGAATATTGCATATAGCAAAAAAATGCCCCCTTGATTCAAAGGGGGCAACACTTTCACTGGGGGGTTGTTATCGATATTAGTCTTTAATAAACGTATGCGGGATCCTAACTATCACTGCCGGCCGGGATGCGCAAGACCTGGCCGATCTTAACATCATCACCTGATAGTTGATTGAAATTACGCAGACTGGCAATGCTGACATTGTAGCGTAATGCAATATCGGAGAGGGTGTCGCCCCGCGCGATGATGTATTGCTGCATGGCATACAAGGTGCCGGGCGGGGCATTTCTGGAAAAGAAGTTCCGTATGCCGTTTAATATGGCTTGTGCCATGGCCTGTTGGTGCGAGGCATTGCGCAGTTTGCGCTCTTCTTCCGGATTCGAGATATACGCAGTCTCAACCAAAATCGAGGGAATATCCGGTGACTTTAATACCACAAACCCGGCCTGTTGGACCTGACGTTTATGCAGCTTGCCGATAGGCTCCATATGCCTGAGCACTTCCTGGCCGGCTGCGAAGCTGGCCTCGATCGTGCCTGTCTGCGAGAGATCAAGCAATACCGAGGCAAGCACATCATCCTTGTTATCCAGGCTCACGCCACCGATCAGATCAGATGCGTTTTCCTTTTCCGCCAGCCACCGTGCGGCTTCGTTTGAGGCGCCATTTTCCGACAACACATAGACCGACATCCCGCTTACACGGGGATCCTTGAAGGCATCGGCATGAATCGACACAAAAAAATCGGCCTGCTGTTCGCGGGCCTTCTGGGTACGTTGCCGCAAGCTCAAGAAATAATCACCGTCCCGTATCATGACCGCGCGCATGCCATGCTCCTTTTTTATCAGAGACTCCAGTCGGCGTGCGATGGCAAGCACCACTTCTTTTTCATTTGTACCATTACGCCCTTGCGCCCCCGGATCTTCACCGCCATGCCCGGCATCGATGGCGATAATGACGTCACGCAGACCAATGGATTTGGGTATCGATTTTTTAATAACCTTTGGCTCACTCGGCAATGCCTGATAAAGGTCTATCACCAGTCGGTGGCCGTAATTTTCATAGGGCGCAAGCAAAAAACTTTTGTATTTAGGCTTTCCTTCCAGATCGAGCACCACGCGCAAATCATGTCTATTACGTGATGCGCTGCGAATATTCTTTATCAAGGTATCTTTTTGCGACGGGGATGTGAGTGGGCGGGTTAAACGGGTATCTTTAAAATCGATAACCAGCCGCTCAGGATTATTCAAGGTGAAAAGTCTATAATCGGCGGGCGAATCGATGTCGAAGACAAGGCGGGTATTATCGGGCGCCGGCCAGGTGCGTATGCCATCAATGACAGTGCCTCCGGCACAGATCGACGGCAAAAGAATAAGAAAAAAGGCGCCCAGCTTTTTCATTAATGTTTGCCCCACTATCCCTGATTCCGCATTTTTTAAACCATTTTCTTCAATTTTGCAAGGAAAAATAGCCAGATATACGATATTTCTATTCTATAACATAATAAATACTAGCTAACTTGCCGCAATACAGGGATCAATCGACGATGAAGCTGTTCACTGTCTCTGCTCACGACAGTGAACAGAGACCCCTATAAGAACTATCCACCAATGAATAAATTACTTGAGGCTATTAACCAGGCCGCGCCCGGCTTCCGATGTAACTTTAATGGATACCTTACGCGCAGTACCATCATATAAGATATTGATTTGTATATCTGCTGGCGGTAAAACCCCTGCTCCACGCTCCGGCCATTCCACTATATATATAGAATGGTCCGAGTAATAGTCTCTGATACCGATATGTTCCAGTTCTTCAGGGTCGTTCAGACGATACAGGTCAAAATGATGGATGTCGTAATTACCAAGTTTATAGGTTTCGACCAGGGTATACGTCGGACTCTTGGTAGTGCCGGTATGACCCATGACACGCAAAAACCCACGAACCAATGTCGTCTTGCCGGCACCTAATGGTCCTTGCAAATAAATCGCGCAACTACCGGTAACAGCATTGGCAAGTTTTTCACCCAAGGCCTCCATTTCGGCTTCCGATGCAATATGCAATTCCATGGATTAATAAGAACTTCAATTAATATGAATTGACAAGACGATGAATATGCGGATAAAGATCCGTTGCGATCATACCCCGCTCCCCGGCGACGGCCGCACGGTCACCGGCCATCGCATGGATACACACGCCCAACCTTGCTGCATCATACAAACTCAAGTGTTGCGCAAGCAATCCGGCAATCACGCCGGTCAACACGTCACCCATGCCGCCACTGGCCATGCCCGGATTACCGGCATCACACAGTGATACAGGATCTGCGCCGCCATCGATCAATGTCCCGGCGCCTTTCAGTATGCAAACGCCGCCGTAACCGCTTTGGATGCCATGCGCCGCATTAAAACGATCAGCCTGAATATCCCTTGTACTGATATTCAATAGCCGCGCGGCTTCACCGGGATGTGGCGTTAAGATCCAGTCATCACGGCAGGACGGATTTTGCGCCAATAAGTTAAGCGCATCGGCATCGACCACGAGCGGCACCGGTGTCTCAAGCACAGAACCTAACATCAGTTGCCCCCAGGCGGAACGGCCCAGCCCGGGACCGATGGCAATGACGGTTGCCTTTTCGATGAGCACATGCAGATCAGCAACGTTTTCGACCCCATGTGACATCAGTTCCGGCCTTGCCATATTGATCATCGGTGCATGACCCTGGCGGGTGGCGATACTGACGAGCCCGGCGCCGCTGCGCAAGGCAGCCTCACCCGCCATACGTACCGCTCCAGCCATACCATGATCACCTCCGATGACCAATACATGGCCATGGTGGCCTTTATGTGCGGCTCGCGGGCGCGGCGTCAGAAGATGCCTTAATTCATCATAATTCTGCCGGACAGCGGCAGGCGATTGTTGTTCATAGACGCCCGATGGCACCTGAAGATCATTAAATAAAACCTCACCACAGTAATCCAGACCTTGCCCGGTCAGCATGCCTTGCTTCATACCGATAAAGGTAATGGTCATGTCTGCACATACGGCCGTACCCAATACCTGGCCACTGTCGGCATGCAATCCGGAAGGGATATCCAATGCCAGAACACCGGCATTTGCGTTATTGATTGCCTCAATAGCCGCCCGCCACTGACCTTGCACATCACCGTCAAGCCCCGTTCCCAACAAGGCATCGACGATAACATCAAAACCATCAAGTGATCGGGATGAAAATGATATAGGTTCTAAACCTTTCTCTTGCATGGCCTGGAAAGCGCTCAAGGCATCGCCTTTAAGACCCTTAGGATCACCTGCCTGATATACGGTCGCCTCAAATCCAGCCTCATGGGCAAGGCGCGCAACGACAAAACCATCGCCGCCATTATTACCGGTGCCACATAGCACTGCGATACGCCTGGCATCCGGCCAACGATGCCTGAGCGCATCAAAGCCGGCAGTCCCCGCCCGCGCCATCAACGTTGCGCCTGGAATTCTGAATTCCTCGATCGCGACCCGGTCCAGCTCCCGTACTTGCGCAGCGCGGTATAAATTATATGGAATGGTAGCCATACGCGTTATCATAACGGTTATGGACGCAGCACAGAACTATTTTGATATGCCTTCTGCCATCGATTTCACACAGCTTGCCCGTGATATCAAGCTGTGGGGACAAGCGCTGGGATTCCAGCAGGCCGGTATAACCCATACGCAACTGGACGCAGATGAAATGCATCTATTGAACTGGCTAAAGGCCGGCATGCATGGCGATATGGCCTACATGGCACGGCACGGTAACAAGCGCAGCCGGCCTGATCAGTTGCTGCCCGGTACTCTACGGATCATCTCTGTACGTATGGATTACCTGCCTGAAGAAGATATCAATCCGCAAGATCTGCTCGATGAAGAAGCGTTTGCCTATGTCTCCCGTTATGCCCTGGGCCGTGATTACCACAAGGTAATGCGGGCGCGCCTGCAACAACTGGCGAAAAAGATTGCATCAGTGACCGGTCCGTTTGGCTATCGTGCCTTTGTCGACAGCGCACCGGTACTGGAAAAGGCGCTCGCACAAAAGGCCGGTCTTGGCTGGATCGGCAAGCATACGAATCTGCTCAATCAATCCGCAGGCTCATGGTTCTTTCTCGGTGAACTCTACACAGACCTGCCATTACCTGTTGATGAAGCCGCCGAGAATCATTGCGGTACCTGCCAGGCCTGTATCGATATCTGCCCGACTCAGGCGATTGTTGCGCCCTATCAACTCGATGCCAGGCGTTGCATCTCTTATCTGACCATCGAGCTTCGCGGCAGCATCCCGGTCGAACTGCGCCCGCTGATAGGCAATCGTATCTACGGCTGTGATGATTGCCAGCTCGTCTGCCCATGGAACCGTTTTGCACAGCATAGCGGAGAAGACGATTTTCAACCCCGCAATGGTCTGGATACAGCACAGCTGATTAAATTGTTTGCATGGAGCGAAGACGAATTCCTGAGATACACCGAGGGTTCTGCGATCCGGCGCATCGGTTACGAATGCTGGCTGCGCAATATCGCCGTTGCGTTGGGGAATGTAACGGCAAACAACGAAGTGACTGCAGCTCTGAAGTCACGGCAAGATCATCCCTCCGCACTGGTGCGTGAGCATGTGCGGTGGGCATTGGATGCTCATAAAATAACTGTAGTTTGAATTAAATCCAAATATGAGTTGAAAGTGATAAAATACCAACGGCTCACAAATTTCTCCACCCCGATGTACAATAGAACAGTATGTATCTGCGTATAAATTTAAACCCCTATCTAACCGCTGTTGCGCTAATAACATGGGTTTTAGTGGCACCATCCACAGCCTTGGCACAACCATCAGCTGATGAGATTATCAATAAATCTCTCGAAGTCTATGGCGGTGATAATTCGCTGTCGACGTTGACCTTCAGTTTTCAGGAATCAAACGAGATAGAGAGGAAACTGGTTTACAGAATGTTGTGGAAGGATTACAAGGGCAAAGACGGCCTGAGCACCAAGATGATTTTCTTCAAGGAGTTTCCGCCTGATGACAAAGGCATTGCCTATATGTCCTGGATATACCGGCCTGATATGAATCAGGACGACGATGAATGGTTATATCTTCCAGAGCTTCGGAGTGTAAGAAAACTCAGCAAGAAGATCGACAGTCATCATGAAGGTCGTCACCAGCATGATAAAGACGATGAATTCGCCAAATCGGTATTGCACCGTCCGCACCTCGTGCCACGACCGGTCTATCTCGATAGGCATCAGCTTTTGAGAACCGAAGACCTGGATGGCAAAAATTTTTACGTCATCGAACGCATCCCGAAAAAACATACTGATGACTTTCCCTACAGTAAAACCATCAACTGGATATCGGCGGATAATTACTTGCTGACGAAAATTGACTATTACGACACAGGCGGCAAAGTGGTAATACACCAGCGGATCAATTGGCAAAAAATAGCTGACGCGTGGGTATGGGACAAGGTTGAGGCCACAGATGTTGAAACCGGAAACAACACAACACTTACGGTGAGTGATGTCCGGGTTAATATCGGGATCGATGATGAAGCCTTTACGAAGCGGGTTATGAAACTCGGCATCGACAGTTTACGCCTGGGTAATTGATAACGGAGACATCCAGGACAGCCGCCGAACGTCATAAAAATTTGTTTTCTATATAAATTTGAGAGTATACTTGAGTCCGATCATGCAACATGCCATAACAAGGGGGAATAGCGGTGTTCCAACTCGTTAGCATATCGAAGATCGATCCTGTCAAAAAATTGCTTCAGAAGGCCGCGGCCGAAAAGAAATCCGGAGAAATCGACGACGCCATCGAAACCTTATATGAGGCGTACAAGGAAATCTCGCGGACATCAATCAACTACGGTATCAACCACTTTCTCAGACTTCCACTTTATCTTCAGCAGGCCAACAGGACGGATGAGGCATGGCGTGAATTCAACCGGCTGCTGGTCGAAGGATATCCCAATCAGGTCCGCACCCCCGCTCTGCTCTCAATGGACCATGCCGTGATTTATGACAAGATGCGGCTTTTTCTACAACGCGAACAGCGTGCTCAGGAAGCAGTAAAATTTGGAATCTTTTCCTACCTGTTATGGGCTATTGGAATCCATAAGCAATCCCGCAGACAGGAACTGCGTACGTATATGGCAAAGAACGCCATCAAAACGATGCTCCTGGAACTGCTTAAAAAGGCCAAAATGGAGGATTTATACCCTGAACTGCAGGATATATTTAATAAACATGTCAAAACTTTTCCCAGAATTAATTTTCCTCTGCTGGGTAGAGATATCAACAGACTCCTGCTTCACTAATTCGATAACTTGCTTATCGGATAGATACTCAGACAACGAAAATTACTGTTACATGTATAATGGCGCAGGCGATTATCCCTGCCGCGACATCATCCAACATAACACCGATACCACCCCGGACCTTTCTGTCTATCACACAGATAGGCCAGGGCTTCCAGATATCAAACAGGCGGAACAGTATAAAACCGTATAACAACCACAACCATCCGGAGGGCACCGCTGTCATTGTCACCAGGAATCCGGCGATTTCGTCAATAACTATGCCGGGGTGATCGTCGACGCCTATATCACGCGATGTTACATCACAGACCCATACCCCTGACAGAATTATCAGGCATACGCCTGCCACATAATACAAAGGCATCAAATCCTGCAGTAATAGATATATGGGCACGGCAATGAATGTCCCGAATGTACCAGGCGCTACTCTGATAGTGCCAACACCAAATCCAAATGCAATAAAATGGATCGGATTACGCCATACCGTTGCGGGAATAGTCTTAGTCTTCATTCATATCCCGGTACTTGATGCATATTACCGGCCCCTGAAATGATCGTAGCCGGCAGCTGCCGGAATAAATTCTTTACCGTTTTCCAGTATACAGCGTAATCCCGATGACACATTGATTTCACCTATACAAGTACATGGTATGTTTGGCAACCGTTCATGCAGTATGTCCCGTGATTTCGGATCAATGGTAAAACACAGCTCATAATCATCGCCCGATGAAATAGCCATGTCGATCCATGTGCCTTCCGTTATTAATTCTTTATAAGCATTAAAGGAAGGCGATGTAGGTATCATGTCCGCATACAAGGTCGCGCCTGCCTGGCTGGCTGCAAGGATATGTCCGAGATCGCTGATCAGACCATCCGAGATATCGATGACGGCATGTCCCACACCTTGCAGGCCGATTCCTTCTCCAATTCGCGGCGTAGGCCGGTCGAGTCTCTGCAACAGATATTCATAATCCTTTCCCTGAACGTCAAATTTGCCGTTCTTTAAATACAATCCCAAGCCGGCATCACCCAGCGTACCCGTAACATAGATGAAATCACCGGGTTGTGCTGTATCACGGCGCAGATATTTCCCGTTATTAACGAAACCATGCAACTGGACAGTTATCGAAAGCGGACCACGGCAGGTATCGCCGCCTACCAGCTGGACTTTGAACTGGTTCGCCAGTTCAAAAAATCCCCGGCTAAACGCCTGCAGCCAACTATGGTCTGCTTCGGGCAATGTCAATGACAGTGTAGCCCACGCCGGTTCGGCGCCCATCGCCGCCATGTCGCTAAGATTGACCGCCATGGCCTTATAGCCAATCGATGCCGCATCGGTATCCTCGGGGAAGTGTATACCGGCCACAAGAGTATCAATGGAGACGACAAGCTCCTTGCCTCCAGGAACCTGTAACACCGCTCCGTCATCGCCAATTCCCAGTATGACATCAGCGCGGGAAATATCGCCGGTAGAGAAATAACGTTTGATAATGTCAAATTCAGTGCCGGACATGATGAAATCACAATGCAATAACGATTCGATAACCGTTACGCACTGGCACTTCTTTTATTTTTATATTCTGTTATCGTTTTTTTTTCTGCGACTTCCTGCGGCCGCAAACTGGATGCCAGTTTGTCGAGAATACCGTTTACATATTTATGACCGTTGGTCGCGCCGAATTTCTTGGCAAGTTCCACCGCTTCATTGATGACAACACGGAAAGGCACATCCGGATGCCCTATCAACTCATAGGTACTCATGCGCAATATCGCAGCCTCAACAGGATCCACTTCACGTATCGGCCTGTCGAGCACTGGCTCAAGAAGCACATCCAGCTCGTTTACACGCAGTACCACCTGACGCAATAACTCTTCAAAATACGGGACATCGGCCTTGCCCATATCCTGTTCTGTCCGGTACTGCTCGACGATCTCCTCGACATTCTGATTTGTCATCTGCCATTGATAGAGTGCCTGCATAACACAACGGCGGGCCATGCTGCGACTACGACTCATATTTATTCATCCATTTATTCATCTTATGTCTTATACCTTACCCAATCTTACAACCAAGGAAAGTCTGGTTAATTACATTCTCGTTATTCCTGCAAAAGCGCACTATAATCTGGAATAAATCTCCCCACCCCCCTCTTTTTCAAAGAGGGGCTTGTTCAGAGCACAAAACTTGCCTCCCCTTTAGCAAAGGGGGCCGCGCTTTTTTGCGCGGGGGGATATTTTCATGTCCCATTGAGCTTCCCTAGCTCCCCAGTTTACGAAACAGGCTGACCATTTCAATCGCGACCAGCGCTGCATCAGCGCCCTTGTTTCCGGACTTGGTACCGGAACGTTCAATGGCCTGCTCAATCGTATCCACCGTCAGCACACCGAAGGCGACGGGCAGATCAAGTTGCAATGACAGATCGGCCAGTCCTCTTACACATGATCCGGCCACATAATCAAAATGCGGTGTACTGCCGCGTATAACAGCCCCGAGGGCAATCAACGCATCAAACCGTCTGGTCTCGCCGACACGTTTCACTGCGAGCGGCAATTCGAACGCACCGGGCACATGGAAAATCTCGATGGATTTTCCATCGACACCATGCGCATGCAGTGCATCGGCGGCACCGCTCACAAGATGATCGACAATAAAACTGTTGAAGCGTGAGGCAACGATTCCGAATCGCGCCTTGTCTATCAATAAATCACCCTTCACCGTCTTTATATGTTTCTCGCTCATTTAATGTTCCCGTATTCAAATAACGCAAAATCCCCCTCGCGATACGCGGCCCCTTTTGTCAAAGGGGGTGAATTCGCCCCTCTTTATTTAAAGAGGGGTTAGGGGAGATTTATCAATCCTGAATATACTCCACAATCTCCAGGCCGAACCCTGAAATCCCGTGTAATTTTTTCGGCGTTCCCAGCACACGCATTTGACTGATGCCCAAATCGACCAATATCTGCGCACCAACCCCAAAGGTACGCAATTCCTGGCTATTGAATGCCTGTATAATTTTATTGCCTTCATCACGCAGCTGATAATCCATTATACGCTTAATCGAAATGCCCGGCTCTTCCCTGTTACGCAACACAACAATAACGCCGTGTCCTTCATCAGCCATGCGCTGCATGGCCTCGCTCAGCAACCAGCCGCTATCGTCGCGCCGGGCGTTGAGGATATCCCACAACGGATCTTCGACATGCACCCTGACCAAAACCGGGCGATCCAATTGCAATTCACCGTATACTAACGCCAAATGAAGTTGATTATCGATGATATCCCGGTAAGCCTTCAGGTCAAACATGCCGTAGGGTGTCGACATGGCACATTGCGTGACCCTTTCCACCGTTTTTTCATTTTCCAGACGATAATGAATCAAATCGGCAATGGTACCGATCTTCAGACCATGTATTTTTGCGAATTGCTCAAGCTCCGGTCGGCGCGCCATGCTGCCGTCTTCATTAAGAATCTCGACGATAACGCTTGCAGGTTCAAGGCCCGCGAGCTGTGCCAGGTCACAACCCGCTTCAGTATGACCGGCACGCGTTAATACCCCGCCAGGCTGTGCCATGAGCGGAAAAATATGCCCCGGTTGTATCAAATCCGCCGGCTTGGCATTTTTCGCAACGGCCGCGCGTATCGTAGTGGCCCTGTCTGCGGCCGAAATGCCGGTGGAAACTCCTTGCGCGGCCTCGATCGACACGGTGAAGTTGGTTTTATGCTTGGTGGTATTATCGCTTACCATCAAAGGCAAATGAAGCTGCTTGCATCTGTCACGCGTCAAGGTAATACAAATCAGGCCGCGGCCATAACGTGCCATAAAATTGATATCTTCAGGACGCACGCAGCAAGCGGCCATCACCAGGTCACCTTCGTTTTCCCGGTCCTCATCATCGATCAGAATCACCATCTTGCCTTGACGGATATCTTCGATGATCTCTGTAATAGAATTAAGCGGCATATTATTAAATCAGTCTGCTATCGATTGGTACCCGGCTTTTTGATATAGCCATGTTCGACAAGAAAGGCTTCGGTAATCGTCGATGCAGATTTTTCCTGTTCATTGCCGGCATTGAGTAAACGCTCAAGGTAACGGGCGATAATATCCACTTCAATATTGACCCGTGTTCCAGCCGTATATTCCCCGAATATGGTGACTGTTTGGGTGTGCGGAATGATATTAACGTCAAACTCATCACCCTTAATATGGTTCACGGTTAAACTCACTCCATCGACACACACGGATCCCTTCGGGACGATATATTTGGCAAGGTGGATGGGCACAGCAATACGCATGCGTACCGAACGTCCCTCATCGGCGATTTCCCTGACGACCCCCACACCATCAACATGGCCGCTGACAAAATGACCGCTCAGAGGAGTTGTCGGTAACAAGGATTTCTCAACATTAATATGTTGTCCGGGTTGAAGCTTTGCAAACGTGGTACATGACAACGTTTCACCCGATATATCAACAGTGATCCTTGCATTGCTTATATCCGTAACCGTCAGACACACACCATTCACGGCAATGCTGGCACCGTTTTCAAGATCATTCGTCTCCAATCCGCCGCAGGAAAAGACCATGCGCATGTCTGTATCCTGAGGCTCGATCGCCTCAATCTTTCCTGTCGCCTGTACAATACCGGTAAACATAGATCAATATCCTCAACCTGGCTTTACACGCGCCGTGATACGCCAGTCATTCCCGACGGCGCGTACATCCATAATATCCAGATTAACCGCCTGATTCAGCCTATCCAGGCCGGGCAATGTAAAAAGGCCGCGCGCCGTATCACCCAGCAAACATGGAGCCACGTAGAATATCAACTCATCGACCAATCCAGCCTGTAACATCGCGCCGCCAAGCGTTGACCCGGCTTCCAGCATGACTTCATTGATCTTCAATTCGGACAAGTATTGCATCACCTGCTTGAGATCGACCTTGCCATTTTTTTCAGGAAACCCTTTGACTATGGCGCCCTTGTTCTCCAGTCGTTTTTTGGCATCCGGTTTTTCATCGACACACGCGATGAGTATGCGGCCCGGCATATCAAACATCCGTGACGTTACCGGCGTTCTAAGATCCGTATCGACGATGACACGCCAGGGTTGTTCGATTGTTTGCAAATCTATGTCCTGATGGACGCCGTTCACTTCATTGAAGCGTACATTCAACGATGGATTATCCGCCAACACCGTGCCGCTGCCGGTCATAATGGCGGAACTGCGCGCGCGGTATCGTTGCACGTCACTGCGCGCCTCGGGCGCCGTAATCCACTTGCTTTCGCCCGTTGCGGTCGCCGTGCGGCCATCCAGTGTCATCGCAAGCTTACAACGTACATAAGGCCGGTTCGCTTGCACGCGCTTAATATGTCCCGGATTCAACGCCTCCGCTTGTGTTTGACACATACCCGTTGCAACTTCAATCCCGGCGGATTGCAATTGTGCGATGCCTTTTCCAGCCACCTTCGGGTTCGGATCCATCATGGCGGCAACCACCCTCTGAACGCCTGCTTGTATCAATGCATCGGTACACGGCGGTGTACGCCCATGATGGCAACATGGCTCCAATGTAACATACACCGTTGCATCCCGCGCCTTGTCTCCGGCTTGCGCAAGCGCATTGATTTCAGCATGTGCCTCTCCTGCCCGCCGATGCCATCCCTCTCCGATTACTTCATTATCCTTGACAATGACACAACCAACGCGTGGATTAGGATGCGTAGTGTACATACCGCGTGCTGCCAGTTGCAAGGCGCGCGCCATGTAGTGGTGATCTGAAACGGAACTCATTTATAGAATATCTTGTCATTCCCGCGCAGGCGGGAATCCACCAACCAATGTTTTATCGACTTCTGGATTCCCGCCTGCGCGGGAATGACGGCTAAAAAATCATGTGCATTACTGCACCATTTATTGCATATAATCTTTACACCACAACACACTACGCCTAATACCTTAAATCAGGCGCTATTTCTTACCGGTCTTCAACGGCAATAATGACATCTGCCGTCTTTTTAGCTCGGGTGATGCCTCATTCTGAAGACGCTCTATTTCCTCCCGGAATGCATTTACATCCTGAAAACTTTGATACACGGATGCAAAACGCACATAAGCAACTTCGTCGAGTTCACGCAATTCGGCCATCACCCATTCGCCCAACTCGCGCGAGTTGATTTCGCGTTCGCCGCTTGCCCGCAAGCGGGTTTTAATACGGTTTATCGCAGATTCTATATCTTCAACAGAAACAGGCCGTTTTTCCAATGAGCGTGAAATACCGCCGCGCAGCTTCTCTTCATTAAACGGTTCACGCGTACCATTACTTTTGACAATACGTGGAAACACCAGCTCCGCCGTCTCGAACGTGGTATAACGTTCTCCGCATTTCTGACATTCACGGCGCCGTCTTACCGCATCTCCTTCATTGGCAAGGCGGGAATCTATAACCTTTGTATCGTCTGCACTACAAAATGGACACCGCATAATTATTTCTGCTTGTAATCATCAGACTATCTCATTTCCCTGCCAACCGGCAGCCTTATATACCGGAAATTTCCGGCATATCTCCAGCACATGCTCCCGGATATTCTTGATGGTAGCG
>Ga0214472_10000409_pt1 | contig 53364 bp, 51 predicted proteins | sample RVTome_6_FD_207662 | JGI IMG/M metagenome (GOLD analysis project Ga0214472, IMG submission 207662) | Soil microbial communities from uranium-contaminated site in the Upper Colorado River Basin, Wyoming, United States - RVT140D175 | ecosystem: Environmental > Terrestrial > Soil > Contaminated >...
ACACAATTGGTAATCGGAGGCGTGTGTAGCGGCATCGTTTTAGATCGTTTATATTAGACGATTGGCAGGGCGCTTCAACAGGACAAAACGTGTCACCAGGCAGCCTCATCGTTGACTTCCTCCCCGCCCTAAAGGACGGGGATTCCGGGGACTCGCGTCTCCCGGTGTCTCTCCAAAGAGAGACGATTTAGGGTGTCCACCGAGGACGGCCTCGGCTTCAGACCCAGGGCTGGCCTCCAGCCCGTCCCAAAACATTGGGTATCTGTCGGCAATAGCACACACCCGGAGGCGGCCAAAGCCAATGGGGGCATTATACTCGGGTGTGGTTGGCAGTCAATTACCATTAAGCTTGACTAAGAAAGATTCTTGCCCCTTTGGGGCAACCTTTCTTTCCTCCCCGGCCTGAACGCCGGGGCTTCCAGAAAGGATTCTTGGTGAGATGAAAAATTATTTAGTCTACCAAGCTTATGGTTCTACTGATATCCTGCATGAATGTATTTATTCTATACTATCTTTTTACAAAACCAATCCGTATTCAAATACTTATATTGTGGTCTACACCGATTCAAAGTCCTATTTACAATCGTACTTAGGAAAAAAAATTTCTTATCAACAGATTGACCAAGATCGAATTAATATATGGAAAGGAAAAATCGATTTTGTACATCGAGTAAAAATAAAAATACTTCAAGATTTTATTCTTAATCATGAAGGAAATCTTTTATATACGGATACAGATACTCTATTCTGTTCAGATACTTCAGGTATCTATAAGAATATCGAAGACGGTAAATTGTATATGCATCAAAACGAGGGGCGGATCGGAGATGAAAACAATACAATCATGAGGAAAGTCAATCGATTTTTTAAATCTAATGTGCTGACGGAGAGGATAAAGATTCCGCCTGAAACAATTGCAAACCTGTCAATGTATAATGCAGGTGTTTTAGGGTTTAAGACTGATCAGAAACATATTCTATCAAATTCTTTAGTATTTACAGATTCGATATATCCTAGATTCCCAAAACATATTGTTGAGCAGCTTGCATTTTCGTTATATATGCAAGCGTCAGGACCTGTATATGAGGCGAAAGAAGAGATATTTCACTACTGGAACTTTAAAGAATTCAGGTCGGTTCTCAAGGTTTTTTTTGAAAAACACCACAATTTGTCTGTTGAAACATTAATGGAGCGTCTGGACAACATCAGTCCGAAACGACTTATCAAACCCAAGTTGGCATATGAAAAGACGAGAGGTATGCGGAGAATTTACCAAAAGCTCATCAAAGGGAAATGGCAAATGCCCGTCTATGAGTTATGACTTTGACGTTATGCACGCTTTTTCCAGCGTCGATGCAGCCAAAACCACTGCTCAGGATAGCGGCGGATTTGCGTCTCGATGACGCCATTAAACCGCCGACTATTTTCCTCCAGGTCACGCCGTACATCGCCTGTGCGAGCCATCGGGATTTCGCCGGTCACCACCACTCGGTGCCGACCGGGAGCCTCGCAGATGAAGAACAATCCGACCACCGGGCATTGGGCGCGTAGAGCCAGGAGAGCCGGCCCCTTCGGGGTAAACGTCTCGATGCCAAAAAACTCGACCTCAACCGATTCGCTGCGCACGCTACTTTGATCCATCAGCACCCCGACTATTTCCTGGCGGTGCAAGGCCTGTAAACTCTCACGTATAGCTTGCTGTTGTTTGCCAATCGCACGATAGCCACAGCGCTGGCGATACGCCTCGGACAGGCGATGCACCAACGGGTTGTCCGGTGGACGCACGATCACATTCGTCGGCGTCTGCAGTAACAACCCTAGGGCGGGCAACAGTTCCCAACTGCCAAAATGTGCGCTGATGATGAGGAGGCCATTGCCCCGCGCCGCCAAGGCATCGAGGTAGGTCACCTCCTCCCAGTTCACACACATCTGTTGAATACGTGCGGCATTGATATGGCGTAGATGGGCGAAGTCCACCACATGCCGCCCCAGGTGGCGAAAGACCTCCCGGGCCATCACCTGCCGCGCATATGACGATTGATGTTCACCCAACGCGAGTGCCAGGTTGTCCAACGTCACTCGGCGCCGGGAGGCGAGCCCGGCATACGCCAGGTCGCCAAGACGCTCGCCGATCCCATAGGCCAAGCGAGGTGGCAGCGTGGTCAGGCCGTTAAGTGCGCCAACGAGAATCGTATACAACGTGTCAGTCACCATCTTGTGCATCGGTGATCGCGGTCCGTAGCTGCTGTTGTAACGAGGCTTCTGCCTCGGCAAACGCCACGCCGATGCGAAGCGTATAAAGCGGTACTGGCGCTTGCCAAGCGGGATCGAGCCGTACTTGGTCTTTGGTAGTGGTAATCACGCCGGACGCATCATACCGGCCTGCCGCCGCCACAATCGCTTGCCAATCTGCCGCTGTGTAGGGGTGGTGATCGCGAAAGACCAGCAATGCCGCCACGTCACAGCCGAGTTGGGTCAACGTGGCGGCAAAGGCAGACGGATTGCCAATGCCAACAAACGCTACGACACGGCGCCGGTACAAGGCATTTTCACATACGTGCGTCTCCCCGGCGACCAGCGACTCGACCGTGGTCGTCATGTGATAAATCGGTCCGTGAGGGTACACCTGACGGAGACGCTGACAGACGGCAGACAGACGATCCCGCGCCAATTCTACGCGGGTGAGCACGACCGCATCCGCGCGCCGCAAGGCGCACAGCGGTTCTCTTAAAATGCCCCGCGGCAAAAGGGCGCCATGACCAAAGGGATTGGTGGCATCGATCAAGACCATATCAAAATCGCGCGCCAAACGATAGTGCTGAAACCCGTCGTCGAGAATCAGCACTTGAGCCCCAAACCGGCGATGGGCATACATGCCGCTGCGCACTCGGTCTTGGCCCACCACCACCGGGACACGCGGCAGTTCCTGTGCCAATAAATAGGGTTCATCGCCCACCGTCGACCACGCCGGTCCATCGACCTGGTGAGCCGCCACCACACGGGGCTCATCTCTGCGTTGTCCACCATAACCGCGACTCAAAATGGCCACCGGCCACCCCTGATCGAGACACCAGCGCGCCAGCCACATGGAAAGCGGCGTTTTACCAGTGCCGCCGACCGTCAGATTGCCAATACTGATCACTCGGCACGGCAAACGGTGTTGCGTTCGCCAGCCCCAGTGAAAGCCTTGCCGGTGGCTGTAGACCAGGCCACGGTAGAGCTGCGATGCGGCCCACAGCGGCATCAAACCCAGCCGGGTCCCGACAGAAGCCCCGCCCGCACCACACATCTGGCGATAAAGCGCGTATTGCCAGCGCGAGCGCCCCATAAAAATCGTGTCCACCCAACCGTATCCTCTTAGGCGCGACGGTGCAACGTACACGCGATGTCGTCAACCACGGCCGCCAGGGCGCCACGATTGGCTTGCAAAGCCTGATAGGCTCGTTGCCCAATCAACTCGGCTTCGCCGGGCTGTTGCAACAGGCGCATGACCTGACGGCAGAGTGCCGCCGCATCCGCCACTTGGATCGCCCCGCCAGCCGCACAGAGCAGCCGCGCCAAATCCGGGATATGATGCATATACGGCCCGAACATCAATGGCTTGGCAAACATTGCCGGTTCTAAAATATTGTGCCCGCCAATAGGGACCAAGCTGCCGCCCACAAAGGCCAAGGTGCAGAGTCCGTACAACGGCACCAACTCACCCAGGGTATCCAAAATCACGACCGCATCGCCGGTCAATGCCTCGGCCGTCTTGACGTCATAGGCAGAGCGCCGCACCACCCGGAAGTTCGCGGCTTGAACATGGCGAGTCACCGCGTCAACCCGCTCCAGGTGACGCGGCGCAAGGATGAGTAACACCTCCGGATGATATTGCAGCACGCGGCGATAAGCCTCCAAAAGCATGGCCTCTTCACCTTCGTGAGTGCTCCCCCCCACCCAAACGCGCCGGCCTTGGGTCAGCCTCGTCAAGACAGGCGGCGCCACCAGGTCTGAATGAGCCAGCAACGCCCGGTCAATATTTGTGTTGCCCACCACCTTGAGGCGTGGCGCCGCAGCCCCTAAGGCCTGAAAGCGCTGAGCCGACTCTTCCGTTTGCGCCAGGAGCAGGGTGATATCGGCAAGCACCCGCCGCATCAGCAGGCGAATCCACCGGTATCGCCTGGCCGAGCGCGGCGATAAACGACCATTGACCACAATCACCGGCACGCCTTGCCGAGCCGCAGCCCTCAAGCAGTGGGGCCACAATTCGGTTTCCTGAATAATTAGCGCCTGAGGCTGCAAACGCCGTATCAAACGCGGCATGACCCAAGGCAAATCAAAAGGCAAAAGAAACACACTTGCGGCACTGGGCACCAGGCGCCTTGCCATCATCTTACCGGTAGGGGTAAACGTGGAGCACACCACCGGCAGCGCCGGAAAACGCACCTGCAACTCGGCGATAATCGGCTGTAAGCCTTGCACTTCGCCAACGGATGCGGCATGGAACCACAAGCCGTGTTGCGCGTGTTGGCCGGCGTGCCGCTGCGTGGCGCCACAGCCAAAACGCTCAAGCCAATCACGGTGGTAACCTGCCCCCCTCAAGCTGCGCCAGAGTAGATACGGTAGCGAGATCAAGCCAAAGAGGATGAGTAGGATGGTGTAGAGGGCATACATGCGTGCTCAATATGACCAAGGCACTCCAACCCAGGAGCGCTAAAAAAAACGGTCCGCCATGTTCGTGATATCTTGCAGACGCTGTTCCACTTCCTGCTGGGCGGCGAGGAGTCCATCTGGGGCCACCTGTGCAGGCATGCAAATCGGTTCGCCATAAATCACCACGATGCGGCTAAACGGCATCGGCAGCACAAACCTGTCCCACGATCGCATGACCTTGCGCCACTTGGCATTGTACGTCACCGGTACGATAGTGGCCCCAGTTTTGTGGGCTAACGTCACCACACCGGGTTGGACCCGATAGCGTGGACCGCGCGGCCCGTCCGGAGTCACACACGCGATATAGCCCTCTTGCACACGGCGAACCATCTCCAGTAAGCCCTGGCCGCCGCCTCGGTGGCTGGAACCCCGCGTCGGTAGAACGCCGAAATGTTGCGCAATTTGACTGATCCACTCTCCATCCCGGCTGCGGCTTACCAAGACAGTCACTCGACGCTGGCGGTAAACCTGCACCAAACGCAGCGGGTAGAGCAACCGCCCGTGCCAGAATACCACAATAAAAGGGGAGTGCCTATCAAGCAAGCGGCGCAGCACCAACTCTTGAATATAGACGGGTCGCAAGGTCCAAAATAGGCCATGCAAAAGCCAGGCGGCCAGCTGCATGGCCACGGGCCTGAGCCAAGCAGCCCGGCGCTGCCAGGGTGTTCTAGATCTAAAAAGTGATCTCATCGACCCGGCACCAGGGCATTGGCGGCTTCGATTTGCGCCAGACACGCCGCGACGCACGCGGCCGCACGTTGCGCGCCATGGCCCGGCGACATCCTGTCGTGCAGCCGGGCAAATTCGCGTTGCAACTCGGCTCGCACCTCTGCATCGGCTAAATAGCGAAGCGCTAATGCCGCCAGGGTTTGCGGCTGCACCTCATCCTGCACGAGTTCCGGGACCACACGCTTCTCAGCGACAATATTCACCAAACCAATATCCGGTACCCGGATGAGCAGGCGAGCCAAGAGCGCCGTCATCACATGCACCTTGTACACAATGACCATCGGCGTCCCCACCAAACCCGCTTCCAAGGTCGCCGTGCCGGATGCAATCAGAGCGACCTGAGACGCCCGCAACACTTCAAGGCTCTTCCCACGTATCAAAGAAACCGGTATCGGCGCCTCCGCGAGCCAAGGCTCGATCTCCGTCCGATCAATCGTGGGGGCCACTGGCAAAACGGCTTGCAGGTTTGCCACCTGCTGTTGCATCCGCTCAAGTGCGCCTAGCATCGGCGGCAACAAGCGGCGAATTTCCTGAGATCGGCTGCCAGGCAAAAGCGCCACGACCGGGCGCGAGGGGTCCAAGCCGAGTTCAACCGCGGCCTGTTCCGGTGATGGCAACGCCGCCACGCGATCTACCAACGGGTGTCCCACATAGGTCGCGTCAACTCCAGCCTGGGTATAAAACGGCACTTCAAACGGGAACAAGGTGAGCATCAGGTCCACGCGCCGAGCGATTTTCTTCACCCGACCTCGTCGCCAAGCCCAAATCTGTGGGCTGACGTAAAACACCACGCGCAGTCCAGCCCGCTTGGCCAAAGCGGCAAATGGCAGGTTGAAACCCGGGGTATCAATCAGAACCACCGCCCGCGTTTGACGCCGCCGCGCTTCCCGCAAGAGCTGGTAGGCCATGCACAACCCCTGCGGGATTTTAGTCATGACTTCCACGGCGCCCACCGCGTTCAAGTCGCGCACATCAAACACTGTATCCACCCCGGCAGCTCGCATGTGCACCCCTCCGACACCGTAGACCTCGATATGCGGCAAGCGCTCCAGCAAGGCACCGACGAGCGCCGCGCCGAGTTGATCCCCGGAGGCTTCTCCCGCCACCACCAACAGCGACGCACTGACCTCAAGCCTCGGCACCTTCCGCCTCCCACATTTGCGGCGTCACCCCTACCAGCGCCACCCGGTGGACATTAGCCAACGCCACGAGGTCATCCCGATGCAGCATCAAGGTACTGTCGGCCTCTACCGCCAGCACGCGAGCCCGCCCTGCGATCACCTCGTGCAGGGTGTCCGGCCCCACGGTCGGAATATCAAACCGGAGATCTTGCTGCGGACGGCTCACCTTAATCACCACCGCCCCGCGGCGCCCGAGCCTACAGCCGCGTTGAATTGCCGCATCCGTCCCCTCAACCGCTTCCACTGCCAGCACCGTGCGGTGGCGGACCACCAGAGTTTGACCAATGTCCAGCGCCACCACCTGCTTAGCCTGGGCAAAGCCATAGCGAATATCGTCCCACTCGCGCGCACTCGGACGGCGCGTGCCCAGCACCCCTGCCGGCGTCAGCAGATGGCCCAGCAACCGCGTTTGCGCCACAATTTCGATCCCCTCGCGGGCAAACTCCTGGTGTAACACTTGAAACAACGCCCCATCACGATAGTCCCGGAGTTGCTGCAAAAGACGCAGTGCTCTGAAGTCAAAGCGAGGTTGTTCAAATAAAAACTGCTTTTGCACCTTGCCGACGATCACCACTTGCTCGACGCCATGCTGCTGCAACGCACGCATAATCTTCGTGATTTGGCCCGGGCCATATTGGACTAAGGGATGACAATACGGGGTCAACTCAACGGCAATTTGAGTAGAGAGTGCAACGGTCGGCAGAGGCCAACCTTCCTCACAAGCCTGACGAGCGATGAGCAGCGGAAACTCGCCCGCACCGGCAATCATTCCGAGATGTGGCACGAACCGCTCCCTTTAGACTAAGCCGTCTTTCTCAAAAATATCGAGAATTTGCAGGGCCACTTGCAGCGAACGCAGCTCTTTTTCAACCGAGACCACACGAGTGGCCTGGCGCGACACACAATCCAAGAGGTGTTGAATTTCGAGCTTCAGCGGATTGTCTTTGTGGACAAAGATACGCTCAATGAGAGATTCCTGCTGGTAGCGTAAGGCGCCACGCGTCACCACATGCTCTGAAGACGCCTGCCGATGGACCCGAATATCTTGATCGGTGTAGTCGAGGATGATATAGGCATCACGCTGCGTGATCGCCATGGTCCGGATCTTAATTTCCGTGGATCGCGAGGCCAGTATATTGGCAATACAGCCATTTTGAAAACAGATCTGCACATTGGCTAGGTCTTCACGGTTGGAATCGATCGACTTGCCCAGGGCATAGAGCCGGGTAATCGGAGACTCCACTAGATTGAGAATGATATCGATGTCATGGATCATCACATCCAAGATGACCCCGTCCTCCTTGATCCGAGGCACAAACGGCCCCAGGCGGCGACTTTCGATAAACCAAGGCTCGTGAACAATATTTTTGAGTTCTTGAATCGCCCCATTAAACCGCTCCACGTGCCCGACATGAAGCACCACGCCATGGGTATCTGCGATGCGAAAAAGTTCTGCTGCCTCCTCCATCGCATGGGCAATCGGTTTCTCAAGTAGCACGTGTACACCCGCTTCAAGAAACGTTTTGGCAACCGGATAGTGCAGTGATGTAGGCACGGCAATGCTAACCACATCCACCTTGCCGAGCAGATCGTGATAATCCAAGCACCAAGGGATACCGTACTTCCCAGCCACATCAGCACCTCGCTGGCGATCGGTGTCCGCCACCCCTACGAGTTCCACATTATAAAGCTCGCTGTAAATCCCAACGTGGTACTGCCCCATTTGCCCTACCCCAACGACACCAGCTCTCGTCTTTTGCATCCTGGCTCCTACTTCTTTTGGGCTCCTACTACTTTTGGGCCTATCCAATCACAAGGTCTAGCTGTAGCGAGCCAAACTTTTCTTGAGCCACTGATAGCTTTTACTTGCATGCGCATGAGCGAATCATAGAGGAAATGAGTGGCACGTGTTGATTGAAGGCCCAGGCGGTACAGTCGCTCACTCATCGACCTCAAGGAGAGAGGGTCCAGCTTTCGAGCAGATTCCTCTTTTTGAGCATTCAATAAACTGTACCAGGCGTGTAACGGGCACACTGTGACCCGGTTGAAGTTTTATTTTATCAAGAGCTTGGCTGACATTCAAGCCAGAGCGATACAATAGGCGGTAGGCGGTCTTTAATTCGCGGCGCAGCTCGAGGCCAAAGCCATTGCGACGCAACCCTACCATATTCAGTCCATGCACCGTGGCCGGGTTTCCGCTCACTGTCATATAGGGCGGTGCGTCCTGGCTGAGCCGCGAGCCGCCTCCCACCATACTATAGGTACCAACCCGGACAAATTGGTGGATTCCCGTGCCCCCCCCCACCGTGGCCCAATCTTCAATTTCCACGTGCCCAGCCAAACCCGTTAAACTGGCAATGACAGTGTGATCGCCAATGACACAATCATGCGCCACATGGGCTTGCGCCATAATCAGATTATGCGCCCCGATCCTCGTGGACCCCTCGGCTTTGGCACTGCGTTGAATGACGGTCAGCTCGCGAATATCGTTATCATCCCCGATTGCTAGATAACTCCGCTCACCCGCGTAGTCGAGATATTGCGGATCGCCCCCTAATACAGCATTCGCCCCAATTCGGCATCTCGCCCCAATCGTGATCCAGCGCTCCAGAACCGCGTGGGGGCCGATTGTCGTGTCAGCGCCAATCTGCACCGACTCGCCTACCACCGCATAGGGGCCAATCGTGACCCCATCAGCAATCTCAGCCGTGGCGTGAACCGCCGCACGAGGATCAATATGATTGGCCATCAGACATGTCCTTCCTATGATCCTTGCTGTGGCCCTTCCTGCCGCCGATCTTTGAGAATCGCTTGCAACTCGGCCTCAGCAGCAAGGACGTCGTCGACATAAGCACGACCGCGAAAGCGCCAGATTGGACCCCGGTGCCGCATGATTTCCACACGCAAACGAAGCTGGTCGCCCGGAATGACCTGACGGCGAAAACGACAGCGGTCAATACTGGTAAACAGCGGGAGTTTATCCAATGGAGAAGCATCATTCGAATAATACACCAACACCCCCCCGACCTGAGCCATCGCCTCGATCACAAGAACGCCCGGCATAACGCGATAATCAGGGAAATGCCCCTGAAAAAACGGCTCATTGAGCGTGACATTTTTGAGCCCAATCGCATATTCGTTGCGCACCACTTCCAAGATACGATCAACGAGCAGAAACGGGTAGCGATGCGGTAACAACGCCACAATCTCTTCTGGCCCCAGAGAAATCACAGATTGTTCTCCTGGTTTTCCAGCTGTGTCAGACGCTTTTGAAGTTGCCGAACCTTCAGAAAGAGTTCACCAAGCCTAAGGCTATAAAAATGTTGGCGCTTAAACGCAGTGTTGGAAACGGCTGGCGACCCCTGCACCGTGGCGCCAGGCTCAACGTCTTGCCCAACACCGGATTGCGCCCCAATCGAAACACCCTCACCAATCGTCGTATGGTCGGCGATACCCACTTGTCCGCCCATGCGCACCCCCTGCCCGACGCGCACACTGCCAGACAACCCGGTTTGAGCCGCCACCACGCTATGGGCGCCCACGGTCGTGTTGTGTCCGATCTGAATCAGGTTATCGAGCTTGACCCCGGCGGCAATCACCGTATCCCCGAGCATGGCGCGATCAAGACATGTATTGGCTCCGATTTCCACGTCATCGCCAATCACCACACGACCCACGTGGGGAATCTTGCGGTACGAGCCGTCGGCCATGGGATAAAAGCCAAACCCATCGGCCCCAATCACCGCCCCACTATGGACGACGACACGATCGCCAAGTTCGATCCGCGCATAGAGGCTGACATTGGCATAGAGCACGCAATCATCACCGATGGCACAATCCGGGCCGACGTAGGTGCCCGGATAGATCACCACGCGATCGCCCAGCCGGCATCCCCGCTCAACGACCACATAGGGGCCGATGTTCACGTCCTTGCCCACCCTCACATCGCTCGCCAATACCGCTTTGGGATCAACGCCCCAGGCAGAATGTTCTGGTGGGCAATAATGGTGGAGTAAAGTCAAAAAGGCGACGTAGGGATTGGCTACGCAAATGGCTGGCCGATCCACGGATTCATCAGGCTGGACCACCACCGCCGCCGCCTTTGAGTCGGCGAGCAAGGGGGCGTGTTTGCGATCGGCAATAAAGGTCAACTCACCGGGCTTCGCCTGATCAAGTGCAGCAAAGCCATGGATCACGGTTTGGGCATCTCCAACGACCTCTCCCGCTACCAGATCGGCTAATTCGGCTAGCGTCGTCTGCATACGACACCTCTCCGCTACTCTCTACTTGGTTTTATTATAGCGTGCCACCACTTGCTGGGTAAGATCAACTGTATCATCAAAATAGAGAACGACGGCAGCACTTGCATTGCCTTCAAGGACCAATTGGTATTGGCCCTCTTTGCCCATCGCCTGGACCACATCTCGGATTTCCCGCAACAGACGGCCCGTCTCGCGAGCCTCTCTCTCACGAAACTCGGCTGTGGCATCTTCAATAAAGTTGTTCGTATCGTCAATGAAACGCTTCAGTTCGCGAACTTTCTTGCGAAATGCCTGTTCTTGTTCTTCCTGAGCCTGCGGGTTCAGGACCAATCCTTTACTCCTAATATCTTCGCGAAGTTTTTGCAACTCTTGTTCGCGCTCTTCTTTAAACTTCCGCTTTGATTTAATCTCCTCCTGCAACTTGAGGCCGAGTCCCTTCAGACGTTCTTTTGCCGATTTTCCCTTATTTGAACCATCGAGTACAGCTTGCAGATCGACCACCGCAACTTTCAACCGTTTCTGTGCGTTCGCCTGCCCCGTGAGACCCAGGCAAATGACGACAGCCAGCCACAACACCCCACCGAAAACGTTCTTCCGAAGATACCCATGCATGATGCACTCCATCTCTCTCGTACGACTGCGGCTCTACGGCACCGACGACGTAGACGATTTCCGGTTGGAAAACGCCTTAAAAAGCGCCCAAGAGAAATCCCAGTTCCACCAGTCGTTCTCCCGGACGCCGATCTAACTTAAAGCCCCAATCCATCCGCACCGGGCCCACCGGCGTGAGGAAGCGGATACCGAAACCCACACTGCGGCGCAACTCGCCGAGATCAAATTGCTGATCTTGGGAGTAGACATTGCCGGCATCCATAAATGCCACGAGGCGGAGGATCCGGCTAAAACTGCGTCCGATTTCGAGGTTAAACTGGACAAACGACGTACCGCCCAAAGGATTCTCGTCGAGATCTTGAGGGCCAATATCCCGAAAGCCAAAGCCGCGGACCGTTGTCGGCCCTCCCAAAAAGAAGCGTTCCGAAGCCGGTAAGTCCTCGCCACCGTATCCGGCACCGACACCGAAACGGCCTTTGACAAACCCGTTCAGCCCATAGGGTAAGGGATAGTACCAAGTCGTTTCCCCGACCAATTTATAAAATCGGTTATCCCCCCCAAGACCGGCCACTTGGAATTCGAATGAGTTCAAAGACCCCTGCGACGGATTAAAGCGGCTGTCGCGAGAATCCCACACCACCTGGGGCGTCACACTACTGGTGAGTGAGGACCCCTCTTGTTCCTGAAGCAAGTCGGCAGCGCCCGGCTCGAGGTCACTGATGTTGAGTTCCTCAAATTGATAGGTGACAGACGTACGTAGGAATTCGCCGAAGGCGCGCCCGAGGGTGAACGCAACCCCCGTCCGGCGCGAGTCGAAGGTTTGAAAATCCACCTGGCGCCGAAAGACACTCACACCGGCATTAATCGGCCGGCCAAACAGCCAGGGCTCAGAAAAGCTAATCGAGAAATCCTGAGACAAACCGCCAATACGGCCTTGAGCCGTAATCGCTTGCCCACGGCCAAAAAGGTTGCGCTGCGTGACGGAGGCTTGGAAGACGACCGTCTCTACCGAACTAAAGCCCAAACCAGCCGAGAACTGACCCGTGGACTTCTCCGTCACATCCACGTCGAGGTCGATCAGTCCTTGTTCGGGCCGACGCAACGTGTCGATTTTAACCTCATCAAAATAATCCAGATTGGTTAAGCGCTGCCGCGACCGCCGCAATCCCTGACCCCTATACAACTCACCCTCGTCTATACGCAACTCACGGCGAATCACCCAGTCACGGGTCCGTTCATTCCCGCGAATGTCAATGCGGCCGATATAGACACGCGATCCCGGCCGTACGGTATACGTCACATTGACCAGCCGCTGCTTGTCGTCCAACGCCACCGTTGGCGTGGCGTCCGCAAACGCGTACCCCTGATCCGTATAGGCATTGGTCAACGCTAAGATATCGCGCCGCACCGTTTCTCGACTATAAATTTCACCTATCCTGAGCCCGACTTTGCGCCGGAGTTCGGCCGTATCAAAGATCTCGTCCCCCGTCAACCCTACCATACCCACCTTATATTGCTCGCCTTCGCTTACCACGGGCATGGTCATCACGACTGAACTCGCCTCGCGATTAATCTCCACCGTAGGCTCACCGAGCTGAATATTTACAAACCCATTGTTTTGATAAAAACTTTGCAGCAACTGCGCATCGATGCGCAGTCCTTCCGGTCGGTAGAGAGAGGCGCCACCGCTCAAGAGGGGCACCGTGTAGGGCTTGGTTTGGATTTCACGTTGCAAAATGCTATCAGGGAAATGCGTGTTGCCGGTAAATTGAATACGCCTGATACGAACTTTGTCGCCTTCCGTGATATGCAGGGTCACATCGACTTGATTATCATCGACCTCCGCCACTTCCGGACGGACATGGGCAAAGTAATAGCCTTCTTGACGATAATATTCCTGGATACCGGTCACAGAATCGTTAAGCAGATTGCGCTCGAACGTCGCGCGCGCTTTCAACCTCACACGTTGACGCACTTCATCTTCATCACCCCGGCGCCGGCCCTTGAGCGTGACATTTCGCACCGCCGGTTTCTCCGTCACGGTCAGCGTAATGCGCATGCCATCGTCCACCTCCTCGGCCGTCGCCCGAATATCGTCAAAAGTGCGAAGGGCGTAGAGGCGCTTGATGTCCTCTCGGAGTACGCGTGGTAAAAACGGACGACCGATTTCTGTCTTGAGATAAAACCGGATCGTCGATGCCTGGGTGCGCTGATTGCCCTCAATGATAATGTCGCGCACAATGGAGCCGGGCCCGATCGCCGCTAACGTCTGTAACGGCGACCAGAGCCATAGACACAGGAGCACAACAATGGCGCGTTGTCTTGGTTTAGGCGACATGAATAGGAGCTTCCTGCCCCGATGGTGTCACGACGGCAGCCTTTCTTCCGTGAATTTTTGATCTCACACACAGTGCGCCGTCTAAACACACCAAAGCCCGATGGAGGCAATGCTCCACCGGGCTTTGGCCAAAGGTGAGCCGATATAAGCGGTGATTACTTGTCGGAGAGACTTTCGACCGCATCCTCTTGTTTGGCAATAAACACCAATTCCTCGCCGGCGAGCTTGATTTGAACCACCCCGCCACTCACGAATTCGCCCCGCAACACTTCTTCGGACAGCGGGTCCTCAATCAAGCGCCGCAAGGCGCGCCGCAACGGCCGCGCACCATAGGCGGGATCAAATCCCTGTTGCGCCAACCAGACCTTGGCATTGTCATCGATTTCCAGCGACAAGCCCTGTTCTGCCATCTGCTCGTTGAGGCGCAGCAGCATGATATCGATGATTTCTTTCATATGCACGAGATCGAGCGGGTGGAACATGACCACTTCATCGATACGGTTGAGGAACTCAGGGTTAAACGTGCGTTTGAGTTCGTTCATCACATTGGATTTCATCTTGTCAAACGCCGTTTGATCATCGCCTTGCTGAAAGCCAATGGCGGTATTTTTCTCAATCGTCCGGGCACTTAAGTTCGATGTCATGATCAATACGACATTCTTGAAATCGACCTTGCGCCCGTAGCTATCCGTCAAATGGCCATCATCCATCACCTGTAACAGGACGTGGAAAATGTCGGGATGCGCCTTTTCAACTTCATCGAGCAACACGACGGAATACGGTTTACGCCGTACCTGCTCAGTGAGCTGGCCACCCTCATCATAGCCCACGTAGCCCGGAGGGGCGCCAGTCAGGCGAGAGACATTGAAGCGCTCCATGTACTCGGACATATCCACCCGAATCAAAGCGCTCTCATCGCCAAACATAAATTCCGACAACGCCCGTGCCAACTCGGTTTTACCCACACCAGTCGGTCCGAGGAAAATAAACGTGCCCACCGGCCGCTTCGGATCGCCCAGTCCGGCGCGAGCCCGCCGAATCGCCCGTGTCACGACAGTGATCGCTTCTTCCTGCCCCACGACCCGCTTGTGCAGTTCGGCTTCCATATTGAGCAAACGGCGAGACTCCGCCTCCTCAATCTTCGACAGAGGAATACCCGTCATGCGCGAGACCACATAGGCGATATCTTCCTCGCCCACGACCAGCTCGCTATCGTCTTGCGACTCCTCCCACTCCCGTTTGAGATCGTCGATCTGGCGGCGCACTTCTTCTTCCTCGTCCCGCAATTCCACCGCCTTCTCGAACTCTTGATTCTCGATCTTGTCTTTTTTCACCCGCACCACATCATTGATCTTGCGCTGCAACTCCCGCACCATCGGCGGCGGGGTAATGCGCTGCAAGCGGACGCGGGCGCCGGCCTCATCCATCACGTCAATGGCTTTGTCCGGCAGAAAGCGATCCGTCACATATCGCGCGGACAACTTCACTGCTTGCTCGATCGATGCATCCGGGATGCGCAGACGGTGGTGCGTTTCATAGCGGTCTCTCAAGCCCTTGAGAATCTCAATGCTCTCCTCAAGGCTCGGCGGATCGACAATGATGCTTTGGAAGCGGCGCTCCAGCGCACCATTCTTTTCGATGTACTTGCGATACTCATCGAGCGTGGTGGCCCCGATACACTGAATCTCACCTCGCGACAGAGCGGGCTTGAGCATATTCGATGCATCCACTGACCCCTCAGCTGCGCCAGCCCCAACCAGGGTGTGCAACTCATCGATGAAAATCACGACATTCTCAGCTTGCACGATCTCCTTCATGATCGCTTTCATGCGGGCTTCGAATTGCCCCCGATACTTCGTGCCGGCCACAAGGGCGCCCAAGTCCAGAGCGACCACACGCTTATCGAACAGCAGTTGCGGCACCTCTTTATCCATGATGCGCTGCGCCAGGCCTTCCACAATCGCGGTCTTGCCGACGCCGGGCTCACCAATCAAAACAGGATTGTTCTTGGTGCGGCGGCACAGAATCTGAACCACCCGTTCGATCTCTTCCTCGCGACCAATAACCGGGTCCAGCTTGCCGGCCTGGGCCAGCTCCGTGAGATCGCGACCAAACTCATCGAGAGCCGGCGTTTTACTTTTTTCCTTGGTCTTAGTGGCAGGTTCCTGCAACAAGTTGAGAATTTTTTCACGGGTTTCAACCAAGCGAATGCCCAAAGTATTGAGCACTTTAGCGGCGATCCCCTCTTTCTCTTTGAGCAGACCGAGCAACAGATGCTCTGTGCCAATGTAGTTATGGCCCATCAAGCGGGCCTCTTCCACTGCGTACTCAAGCACCTTTTTGGCTTTGGGCGTAAACGGAATCTCTCCCACAATCAGCGAATTGGCGTTGCGCGGCAAATGCCGCTCCACCTCAAGCCGAATCTGATCGATACTCAACCCTGCCTTTTGTAACACGGTGATGGCTATCCCACCGCCATCTTTGAGCATACCGAGCAGGATGTGCTCCGTTCCCAAATATTCATGATGGTGCCGCTCCGCCTCTTCCCGAGCGAGAATGATGACTCGTCGAGCCCGTTCCGTAAATCTTTTGAACATGCTTCACATCCTCCTCAGACTCAGACTGCGCTGGCCTTCCCGTCCACCAGGGAGATAGCACGGTCCATCTGTGCCGCGAACTCGCGATCATGGGTCACAATTACAAAGGTCTGTCCACGTTCCTCTTTGAGCCGACGGAGCAACTGTTGCAAAGATTGCCCCATGGCTTGATCCAGATTGCCGGTCGGCTCATCCGCCAACACGACATCGGGCGCATTAACCAACGCCCGCACAACTGCCACACGCTGTTGTTCTCCTCCCGAGAGTTCCCCAGGCCGGTGATGCAACCGATCACCCAGCCCCACATCACCCAAAAGCTGCTGTGCGTCTCGCTTGGCCTGTGGTACGGCCCGGTGCTGAATAAGGGCCGGCATCATGGCATTCTCTAAGGCAGAAAAGTCGGGCAATAGATGATGAAACTGAAACACAAAACCAATATGCCGATTCCGAAAGTCGGCCAACTCCTCATCTCGGAGTTGATGGAGTGCTCTATCATCGTAATGAATCGTGCCAGAACTCGGCCGATCCAGTCCACCCAGTAAATGGAGAAGGGTACTTTTGCCTGCCCCAGAAGGGCCGACGATCGCTACCATTTCCCCCGGCGCGATTTCCATTTGGATACCGCGTAAAACCTCAATTTTGGCCCCTTGGCGCGTATAGTGTTTATAGACGTTCTCAATCCGAATCATCATAAACGTCGCGCTTGCCTTCTATTTCCCCTAATCATAGCATGATCTATTCATATCGCAAAGCATCAACTGGATCAAGCCTTGAGGCTTTCCACGCCGGGTATAGCGTGGCCAGAAAGCTAACCACCACGGCTATCCCCACGATGGAAGCGAGTTCTACCGGTTGAATATCCGCCGGTAGTTCGTCAATAAAATAGACTTCCTTCGAAAATATCTCGATCCCTAAGATCGCCCCGACACCTTTGGCGATGGCTTGAATATTCCAAGTGAATATCAATCCGCCAAGCGCCCCAAGCGAGGTGCCAATACTGCCGATCAGGAGCCCCTCAAACATAAAAATCCTGCGAATACTGTTCCTGCGAGCACCCATGGTCTTAAGAATAGCAATATCGGCTCGCTTCTCCATCGTCATCATCACCAGGGTACTGATGATATTAAACGCCGCCACCAAAATAATCAGGACGAGGACGATGAACATAAGTACTTTTTCTTGCTTCAAGGCTTCGAACAGACTCCTGTTCATCTCCATCCAATCGCGAGTCGCAAAGCCGACACCGATCTCATCTTTGATGGTCTGCGCGACCTCGCGGGCCCGGTCGGCATCGTCAACTTTGACCTCGATTCCAGTAACCGTATCCCCCATCTCAAAAAACGCCTGCGCCTGGTCGAGCGCTACCAAGGCCAGGGTGTTATCATATTCCCGCATGCCGGTAGTAAAGGTGCCCGTCATGGTAAATGTCCGCACATTGGGTATAAGGCCGGCCGGCGACAGCACCCCCAGCGGCGAATTGACGAGTAACTGCTGGTCCTTATAGGCCAGAATATTGCGAGCCAGCGATTCCCCAAGCACTATCCCCCTGGGCGCCCGCCGCCCGCCGTGGCCATTAGATGGCACCGCATCCAGCCTTAAAAGGGCCTTGAGGTCTTGCTGCGGGAAATAGCGTTTTAGTTCCGCCAAGAGATCCGGCTGCGACAGATCAATGCCACGCAAAAACGTCCCGCCCACCTGACCATCCGCACTCAACATCACTTCATGAGTGGTAAACGGCGCCGCGAGCGTCACATGCGGCAGGGCGCGAATCCGCTCGACCATATCCTGGTAGTGATCAATATAGCGGGTGACCTGAGGCAAGACCCATATATGTGAATTAATGCCGAGGATCTTGTCTTTCAGGCTCTGTTGAAAACCACTCATAATGGCTAGGACCACGATCAACACCATCACGCCAACCGCAACCCCACCAATCGAAATTATGGTGATCAACGAAATGAAGGTTTGCCGGCGCCGTGACTGAAGGTAGCGTAGGCCAATTTTCAATTCATACATCAGCTCGCTCGTCCGTCAACAAGGCGCGTTCGCCACGGCCGCTCGGGTGCTTGCATGGTCTACTCTTCTTTCCGTTGCGAGAGCAAGTACGCTTTGATGTATTCGTCTAATCCGCCATCGAAAACTGCATCGACATTGCCCATTTCAACGCCGGTGCGATGGTCCTTAATCAGCTGATAAGGTGCCAAGGTATACGACCGGATTTGGTGGCCCCAGGCAATCTCTTTCTTTTCACCGTGCAGCTCAGCCATCCGTTCGCGCTGTCGTTGCTGTTCGAGGGCATAGAGCCGCGAGCGCAGCACACTCATCGCACTGGCCCGATTCTTATGCTGCGACCGCTCGTTTTGACACTGCACCACCACCTTGGTGTCATCGTCGACCTGATAGGTCAAACGAATAGCGGAATCGGTCACATTGACATGCTGCCCGCCCGCCCCACTCGAACGATAGGTGTCCACCCGAAGGCGCGCGTCGTCGATTTCAACCTGCACCGAGGCATCGACTTCCGGAGAGACCAACATCGCCGCAAATGACGTGTGGCGCCGCTTCGCCGCATCAAAGGGGGAAATCCGCACGAGGCGATGCACCCCCATTTCCGCCTTGAGATAACCGTAGGCGTAGAGCCCTATCATGCGTAACGTCGCACTCTTAATGCCGACATCTTCCCCCGGTTGCAGATCCAAGGTTTCGTAGGCATAGCCATGCGTTTCCGCCCAACGAATATACATCCGCATGAGCATCTCAGCCCAGTCCTGGGACTCCGTCCCCCCAGCCCCGGGGTGAATTTCGACAATGGCATTGGCCCCATCCATGTGGCCGCTGAGCATCGCTTCCAGTTCGAAGTGATCGACCTCCAAAGCCAGCTTGCTCACTTCGACCATTACCTCTTGCAAGACCTCAGTGTCTTCTTCTTCCTCAGCCAATTCAAACAGCCCTTGGGCATCTTCTACCTGTGCGGTCAATTTTCCCCATCGATCGAGTGGCACCTGCAGTTGCGAACGCCGTTTGAGAACGTCCTGGGCCTCATCGACATTGTCCCAAAAATTACTGCGTGCCACTTGCGCATCTAAGGCTTCGATCTCACGTTCTGCCCGAGACAAATCAAAGATGACCTCGTAGCGCGGTCAGTTGAGCATCTATATGGGTCAACTGTTGTTCCAACTCATCGTGGGTCATGCTTTATTCCCTCTATTCCTGCGCCAGCAGCGCTTGGGCAAATGATGTGGCCTCAAAAGGGCGCAAATCGTCGATCCCTTCTCCAATGCCAATATAGCGAATCGGCAGTTGAAATTGGTCGGCAATGTTCACCACAATGCCGCCTTTGGCGGTGCTGTCCAATTTGGTTAACACCAGTCCGGTTAAACCGATGTGCTCGTGAAACTGTGCCACCTGCGACACAGCATTTTGGCCGGTGGTCGCATCCAACACCAGCCATACATCATGCGGTGCCTCGGGCATGGCCCGCGCCAAAACCCGCCGCATTTTTTTGAGTTCGTCCATCAGCTGGACTTTGTTGTGCAAACGTCCAGCCGTATCGATCAGCACCCGGTCCAACTGACGGGCCCGCGCGGCCTGTAACGCGTCGTAGGCCACCGCCGCGGCATCGCCACCCGCTTGTCCCTTGATGATATCCACGCCGGCACGCTGCGCCCAAATTTCCGCCTGCTCAATCGCCGCCGCCCGAAACGTGTCTGCCGCGGCGATGAGGGGACGGTCACCCCTGTCGCGGAACTGATGCGCCAGTTTGCCCAAGGTCGTGGTTTTGCCAACCCCGTTAACCCCCACCAGCATCATCACCCAGGGGCACGCCTCAGGTGGCCACACCTCGCCCGAGGGCGAGGTAGATAACAAAATCTCGCTAATGGTATCCACCACCCCTTCGCGCAATCCCTCGCCGTCAGGAGTGATGGTATTTTGCCGGACGCGCTGTTCCACTTCACGCAGCACCTTCGCGGTGGCCGCGGCGCCGAGATCCGCCATGATAAGAACCTCTTCGAGTTCTTCCAGCGTAGCGGCATCCGCCCGATGGCGGCTAAACACCGTGTCGAGCCCCTGCTGCAGAGTTGTGCGGGTTCTTTGCAACCCCAACCGCATGCGCTCGAAGAAGCTATCTTCAGCCATATCATCCTCTCGGCGTGATGACCAGGATCCCCTAGGCAGGCACAAGAAGCGTCAGTGGATACCGCAGATCACGTGGGCGAGTCATCATTTTGCAACCGCGCTAACAGTTGCTGGGCGGCGTGCTGCTCAGCGATTTTCTTACTGCGCCCCGTCCCAATACAGTCATAGACTTCCCGATTGAGACTCAACTGAACATGAAACGTTTTCTGATGTGCGGGTCCTTCTTCACACACCACTCGGTAGGTGGGTGTACAGCCAAACAAATTCAAAGTCTGCTCTTGTAGCAACCCTTTGTAATCCCATACCTGTGCACGGTGAAGATGCGTTTCTAAAGTCGCGGCAAAACAGGCCAAAAAAATATCCTGAGCCCGGACAAAACCCCCGTCCAAATACAAGGCGCCCACGACAGCTTCGAGCGCCGCAGCCAGTAGGGAATTTTTATTGTGCCCACCCGATCGTGCCTCACCTCGGCCGAGCTGTAACCACTCACCCAGTTCCAACTGCTGGGCCAGTGCGGCCAACGTCTCTGCATTGACCAGACAAGACCGCAGCTTCGAGAGTTGCCCTTCATGAGATAGGGGATACGCCGAGTAGAGATGGGTGCTCACAATGAGTTCTAAAACCGCATCCCCCAGAAACTCCAAACGCTCGTAGTGCTGCTGCTGTAAGCCCATCTCATGGGCATACGACTTGTGCGTGAGCGCACAGTCCAGCAACTGTACATCGCAAAAGGCGTACCCGAGCCGATGTTGTAACTCAACAAGGCCCCTTTCGCGTTCGGGCTCGGTCACGGCGACTCCTAGTATTTGGCAAAAATAATGCTGGCGTTCGTCCCGCCAAATCCGAAAGAATTCGACATCGCCACACGTACAGGCTGGTAGCGTGCTTGATTGGGCACATAATCCAGATCGCACTCGGGGTCGGGCGTCTCTAAATTCATGGTCGGCGGAATCGCACTATGGGCAATGGACATCACCGAAAACACCGCTTCCACCCCCCCGGCGCCGCCAAAGAGATGGCCGGTCATCGACTTTGTGGAACTCACCGCTAACTGGTAGGCATGCTCGCCAAAGACCTGCCGAATCGCCAGGGTCTCACAGCGGTCGTTGTATAGCGTCGAAGTGCCATGGGCATTGATATAATCCATCTCGTGAGGCTCAATCCCCGCATCCTGCAAGGTGCGCTGCATACACAATACCACCCCTCGGGCCTCGGGGTCCGGCTGGGTCATATGATAGGCATCCGCACTCATGCCGTACCCGATCACCTCGGCATAGATCGACGCCCCGCGCTGCCGCGCCTGGTCGAGTGCTTCCAGGACGAGAACCCCGCTCCCTTCACCCATCACAAACCCGTCGCGATCGGCATCAAACGGACGACTCGCCCGTTGCGGGTCATCATTGCGGGTCGACAACGCCCGCATACTGCAAAATCCCGCCAGACTTAGCGGTGTGATCCCCGCCTCACACCCGCCGGTCACCATCGCATCGGCATCGCCGCGCTGAATGAGACGATAGGCATCACCGATAGCGTGCGTGCCCGCCGCACACGCCGTAGAGACAACGGAATTCGGTCCGCGAAAGCCGAAGCGAAGACAGACTTGGCCAGGTGCCATAGAGGGAATCATCATGGGCCACAGCATCGGTGACACGCGGTCCGGCCCAAAGCGAGTCAACTTCTCATGGTTCTGCTCAAGCGTGGCCAAACCACCAAGCCCCACCCCCAACAAACAACCGGTGCGCTCGGCGATCTCCGGCGTCATGGGCAACCCCGCATCCTCAATCGCCATCGCTGCCCCAGCGACGGCAAATTGTGCGAAACGGTCCATGCGCTTTGCCTCTTTGCGCTCCAAGTAATCATACGGGTCAAAATCACGCACTTGGGCGCCGATCTGGCTGTCGTATGCACTGACATCAAATCGGTCGATGGTACCAATACCGCTCTCCCCCTTGAGAAGCGCCTCCCAGGTCTTGTGTATCCCCGTGCCTAGCGGGGTAATCGCCCCTAGCCCAGTCACCACAACCCGTCTATTCACGCGTCCTTACCCCTTATCTCATACCGTCCCTGAGCGCGTCCCCATCGCCTCCCCGGAAAGCTCTGCAAGCACGTCTACTTATCTACCGACCCAATACGGCGCCATGGCAAAGCGGGACGCACGTTACCTCAGGGCGGCAATCCGCCCATGCAAGGCAGCTTGCCGATCCCATACAATACCCTGCAAGCTTGTCGGTTAGGCTTCAGCCGCCTTACCCGTGATATATTTAACCGCATCTGCAACCGTTAGAATATCTTCCGCATCCTCATCCGGGATTTCGAGTTCAAAGGCTTCTTCAAATGCCATTACGAGCTCAACCGTATCGAGTGAATCCGCTCCCAAATCATCGACAAATGACGCTGTGTCAGTGACTTCCGAGTCATCGACGCCCAGTTGCTCTGCGATAATATCTTTGACTTTCTTGGTGATATCCTCAGCCATCTCTCACTCCTCCATCCGATGAGGCAACCCTTGAGCAACGAGCCGCATCCGTGGGCCGCCCGGCCCGGTTATTTACATTGTTAATCCACCACTCACATTCATCACTTCACCCGTCACATACCGCGCCCCATCCGAGGCCAAGAACATGACACAGGCCGCGACATCTTCGGGTTTGCCGAGTTCGCCACTCGGAATTTGATGCAACAGGGCTTGATGCTGGGCCTCTGTCAATGACGCAGTCATCTCGGTCTCAATTAAGCCGGGCGCCACGGCATTCACCGTGATGCCACGAGACGCCACTTCTCTGGCCAAGGACTTGACAAAACCCAACATCCCCGCTTTGGAAGCCGCGTAATTCACTTGTCCGGCATTGCCCATCAAACCGGCAACGGACGAGATCGCAATGATTCGCCCCCAACGCTGCCGCAACATGGTGCGGACGGCGGCTCGGGCACAGTAAAACGTCCCGGTGAGATTGGTCTGCATCACAATGTCCCAGTCTTCCGGCTTCATCCGCACCAAGAGTTGATCCCGCCGCACTCCTGCATTGCAAACCAAAATATCCAAACGACCAAAATCCTTGGTCATCTCATCAAACGCCTGCCCAGTGGCATCCACATCCGCGACATCGAATTGATATACCCGCCCTGTGCTATCGCACTGCTTCAGTTCCTCAACCACCGCTTCCGCAGCGGCCCGTTGCCGGGTACAGGTCACTGCCACCTGCGCCCCGGCTCGTCCCAAAGCGAGTGCAATAGCCCTACCAATGCCACGAGAGCCCCCCGTCACCACTGCGACTTTTCCCTGTAATGCGCTCATACCTCGCCTTGTGATCCACTCGTCCGACCATGACCTGCCAAGCCAGGAAGGGCGTCACGACACACCGTGCCCTTCCCACCGTTTGGAGTTCCCCACTGAGTGAGCAGATCATCGTAGGTTTGCTTTTAAGTACGCTTCAGCATCTCATCCACGCTCAACACCGCAACCCCGGAGTCAATGCGCCGCATCAGGCCCGACAAAACGTTGCCCGGCCCCACTTCGAGGAGCGTCTCACATCCCTGCGCCACCGCGTACTGCATCGAATCCACCCACCGCACCGGGGACGTCACTTGTTCCACTAACAAGCGGCGCACCTCCCACGGTGATGGATGTACCGCAGCCGTGACATTTGAGATCACCGGCCGCGCAAACTCGCCATATAGGGTCTCAGCCAAAACCGTATCGAGCTGCGCAGCAGCCGGTTGCAGCAAGGCGCAGTGAAACGGAGCGCTTACATTCAATAGCACCGGTCGTCCTAAGCGGCGCTCTTTTGCCAGGTCCACCGCCTCATGGACCAAAGACGTATGCCCTGCGATCACCGTCTGCTCAGGCGAATTGTAATTGGCCGGCTGCAGGACCCCTTTGTCCGACCCCACTTCGACACACAACGCTTCAACGTCCTGGCGCGCCGCCCGCGTCATCGCAGCCATGCTGCCTTCACCCGGTGGCACCGCCCGCTGCATAAACGTGCCGCGTTGGTGCACGAGGCGCACCGCATCGGCAAACGTCAAGACGCCCGCCGCCACCAGGGCCGAGTATTCGCCCAAACTATGGCCAGCCAGCAAAGCAGGCTGTATGCCCTGCTGCCTAAGTCGCGTCCACACGGCAATGCTGTGCACCAAAATGGCCGGCTGCGTATGTTGCGTTAACCGCAATGTCTCTTCCGGACCTTCAAAACAAATCTGCTTGAGGTGATACCCCAACACTTCATCCGCGGCGTCGTAAAGTGCCCGGATGTCGGCATCCGCATCGCATAAATCTTTCCCCATCCCCACAAACTGCGACCCCTGGCCGGGAAACACACAAATGAGATGCTCGCTCATGACGTATCAATCCCAATGCTACTAACTAATTATACCTCAATAAATAGGTTCATTTACATGGAGATGCGAGATGACGAAGGATCATCATGTGGCTCGACCGGATCCTCCTCAAATTCCCGCTCGCTGCGGAAAGACATATGGCTGCGAATTTGGCGCCACAACTTACTGCCCTGCCCCTCGACATCCAGCATATCACTGTTGAGCCCGAGATCTTCCCGAATACGCTCCGTCACCTGCTCCTCAGCAAGTCGTTTGGCCATCTGAATGGCATTTTTAATCGCCTTAGGGGTTGAACTGCCATGGGCAATTATACAAGTGCCATTGATGCCAATCAGCGGCATTCCCCCATACTCAGCTGGATCGAGCAAATCGCGAATCTCTTTGAAGGCCGACCGCACGAGCAACGCCGACAGGCGCCGCCACAGGGTCCGATTTAAACTATTTTTGAGAGATTGGGTAAACATCTCCCCAAAACCTTCGCACATCTTAAGCGCGACATTACCAATGAAACCGTCGCAGACCACCACATCTGCCATGCCGCGAAAAAAATGCTTGCCCTCGACATTGCCCACGAAATTGAGATGGCTTTGCTTGAGGAGCAAAAAGGCTTCTTTGGTCACATCATTACCTTTTGAAGCTTCCTCCCCAATAGCAAGGAGGCCGACCGCTGGCGAGGGCTTGCGAAACACCGACTTGGCAAACACGTGCCCCATAATACCGAACTGAAAGAGCTGCGGCGCCTTGCAATCGACATTGGCCCCGCCATCGAGCATAATGGCAGCGCCCTTTTGCGTCGGCAGCAACGTCGCAATCGCCGGGCGATCAATGCCTTTGATGGGCCTGAGGATCATCGTCGCAGCCGCCATCGCGGCCCCGGTATTACCGGCACTCACCACCGCCTCAGCACCGCCGCTGCGCACCAATTCCGTGGCCACCCGGATCGACGAGAAGCGCTTTTTTCTCAGCGCCATGCCAGGGGCCTCGTCCATATAAACGACTTCAGAGGCATGACAGATGGAAATCGGCAACTGATGTGCCTGTAGACGGTTAATCTCGCGCTCTAAACGCGTCTCATCGCCAACCAAGATGATCTCGACATTTAACTCTCGAGCCGCCAGGACCGCCCCTTCGACAATCGCCTGTGGTGCATAGTCTCCGCCCATGCCATCGACAGCGATTTTCATGCATGCAATACCTTAACTCATGCCGCATGCAAGTCCTGAGAAGCTGCAAGCCCTTCGGCTTCTTGTCTCTCACCTCTTGCAAACGGCGTTGATCGATGATCCACTGTCTATCGTAAGTTTGGCGTCTGTGGTGGGAAGACATCTCCCGAACATCGAGATGGCGCAGCTCCGCCCTCGCGTCAAGTCGACTCCGACGATTTCAATTGTCTCAGAACTGCAAAACGAGGATCGCCGCTTTCGACCTGGCACGCACAGGGCTGCGTGTTGAGATTCGCGCCACAGTCCTGACACAACCCGGCACACGCCTCCCGACATAACGTCTGCAAAGGAAAAGCCATAACGACCTGATCCCATACCAACGGATATAAATTAATTTGGAACCCATCGTAGCTGTAGACATCGAGATCGTCGGTCACCACATCCTCGTCCGTCTCGCCTGAGAGGCGATTGGCGCCAATCGGTAAAAAGACCCCTCTCACCTCGACATCAAACCCGTCATTCACGACCTCTAAACACCGGCTGCACAGCGCGACCACGGTGCCGCGAACCGAACCGTGAAAGTAAACTTGCTCCATGACTTTGGTCAAGCGTCCTTGCACTTGCACTGGAGCCGCGATCGACAATTGCTCATCTTCGGGCAAGGCCAATTCTGCCGAGTCGATTTCCGTCTCCAGTCTCAATCCGTGTGCAGGGATTTTTGCAAGGTCAACGATTAAGACATGGCATGATAATGGGGGACTCACCAGCCCAATCCTCTTCATTTTGTTAGGAATAGCCCTTGTGATTGAGGAGGTTAACTTAGCCTAGACGCGGTCACAAGGCCATGGCAGGTGGTTCATTATAGCGATGTCGCACAAATCTTGTCAAGCCTCCTGCGGCAGTCAAAAATCAGCCTTTCCAACGGCGTGCAGCCGGGCCTCACCCACCGTTTTTTCAACGCTCTGTTTTTTGCGTCTCTTGGCTCTAAAATAGCCACCACCCCAAGGCTTCGAGATCGAGCCGGGGCAGACGGCAGGGCAACAGCGCTTGAAATCCCCCCTGGCGATCGTTATATTTGGAGCAAACACAACTACTTGAGCGATTGCGGTTGCGTGGTCCTCGTCGCTCGGTCCCCTACTTTGACGGTTTGATTTAGATAGTGTACCCGGCACGTGTTGACGGTCTCTTGGATCCGTCTGTCGGACTCCGCAGCCCGCCTCGCAGGAGAAATGCATGGCGTGCTTTCAATGGTTCCGAATCGCAAGCGTGTTTTCCACCATAGTCGCGTCTTTTCTCATCACCCCTCAGGCAACCGTTGCAGCCCCACGACCCAGCTTGTGGGAAGAGCGATCGGCATCGAAGCCTGCCGCGGTTCATCCAGACTTGTCAATCTTTATGAGCTTGGCCGAACAACTCTCGCCAGCGGTCGTTAATATTAGTATCGTCCAGAAAACCACGCAGCAGGGTGAAGGGTCGTTTCGTGGCTTCCGCCGTCCATTTAGGGAACGTCAGCCCTTTGGGCAAGATCAGTTCCGGGAGTTTTTTGACCGCTATTTTAGCGATGTCCCGCCGCAAGCGCGCCAGAGTCTGGGCTCCGGCTTTATCATTCACGCCACGGGTCTGATTCTCACCAACAATCACGTCATCGAAGAAGCGGATAAAATCCAAGTCACCCTACAGGACGAACGAGAGTTTGAAGCCAAAGTCATCGGCCGCGACCCCAAAACGGATCTGGCCCTGATTAAGGTCGAATCCGACGTGGATTTACCGATCGTTCCTCTGGGCGATTCGGAGACTCTACGGATTGGCGAGTGGGTGCTGGCCATTGGCAATCCGTTTGGCTTATCTCACACCGTGACGGCTGGTATCGTCAGCGCCAAGGGACGCGTGATCGGCGCCGGGCAATACGACAATTTCATTCAAACCGACGCCTCGATCAATCCGGGCAACAGTGGCGGGCCACTGTTCAACACGCGAGGCGAAGTCGTGGGGATCAACACCGCCATTATCGCTGGGGGCACCGGCATCGGCTTTGCCACCCCCGTCAATTTGGTCAAAGAACTGATACCGCAACTCCATGACCAGGGCGCCGTCACCCGGGGCTGGCTGGGGGTCATGATCCAAAAAGTCACGCCGGAATTGGCGCGCACCTTTGATCTGCCGCAAGCCCGAGGCGCCCTGGTGGCAGAGGTCGTCTCAGACAGTCCCGCCGACCAGGGCGGTCTTCAACAAGGCGATATTATCACCGGCTTTGACGGCAGTGATATTCGAGATATGCACGAACTGCCCCGCGTGGTGGCCAAGACCGCAGTGGGCAAGCAGGTGGAGGTGCGAATTCTGCGGCAGGGCAAAGCTAAGAGCCTGACCGTCACCATCGCGACCCTGCGCGAGGAACCTGCGATCGCCGCGACGGAAGCCGATCCCACGGTCATGGACCGCCTCGGGATGGACGTCGAGGATTTAACCCCCGCGTCGGTGCAGCGCCTGGGGCTCTCTAGCTCGAAAGGGGTTCTCGTGGCCACGGTGGCGCCCGATAGTCCTGCCGCCGAGGCCGGGATTCGCAGTGGCGATGTGATCCTCGAAGTTAATCGTCATGGCATTGCCGATACCCAGAGCTACATTGAAGCACTGCAAAACCATGCCGATGACACTATACTCTTACTCGTCACTCGGGATGACAACACCCTCTACGTAGCACTGCAGTACCCAAAATAGGGCTTTCTTCTAAACCCCATCTTCCCAGATGGCACCACCCCCTATGGTCTGCGCAAAGGGACCCGTACCACCCATGGACTTCTTCGCTAAGGGAATTGATGCATGAAGGTAACCGTCAAGCGTGACAAATTTGACCAGGCCAAAGTCGATGTACTCGTCGTACCGCTCTACCAAGATAGCCCTTTGGAGGCCGCCAGTTCTGCCGCACAGCTCGATGACTGTCTCGACGGCCTCTTGAGAGACTACCTCGATAGCCGCGATTTCTCGGGGTCCCTCAATAGCACCACACTCTTGCGCACCAGAGGCCTTATCTCGGCCCCACGGGTGCTCTTGGTCGGCCTGGGCAAGCCGGAAACGTGTACGGTCGATCACTGGCGTCAGGCCAGTGCCTCTGCCGCCACCGCCGCGCAGAAGTTAGGGGTGGCCAGCATGGCCATGTTACTGCCGGCCTCCGAGCTGGATTTAGTGACCCAGGCACAAGCGCTCACCGAAGGTACCGTGTTGGGCCTCTATGCGCTAAAGACGTACAAGACGGGAGAAGATGAGAGCGACGACAAGATGCAGTTGGGTAAATTGCAGCTTTTGGCCTCGGGCAGCAGTGACCAACACAAGCTTAGTCAAGGTGTCAAACGCGGCGAGACGATCGCCAAAGCGGTGAACTTGGCTCGCGATCTGTCCAATAGCCCAGGTAACGACATCACTCCCTCCTATTTGGCAAAGATTGCCAAACAAATGGCCAAGCAGACGGCGCTCAAGTGCAAAATTTTGTCTAAAGATGACATGAAAGCACTCCAAATGGGCTGTCTCCTGGGCGTGGCTCAAGGCAGTGTGCAGCCGCCCGTGCTCATCATCTTGGACCACGCCCCAAACGGCCCCTCCGAAACCCCGGTGGTGCTGGTGGGCAAGGGCATCACCTTCGATAGCGGCGGCATCTCGATTAAACCGGCGGCCAACATGGAAGACATGAAGATGGATATGTCGGGCGGTGCGGCCGTGCTCGGCACCATGCAGGCGCTCGCCGAACTCGAGTATCCGCGCCGCGTGGTGGGGTTGGTGCCGGCCTCCGAAAACCTGCCTAGTGGCAAGGCCATCAAGCCGGGCGATATTATCCGCGCCATGTCGGGGAAAACCGTCGAGGTGATCAATACGGACGCCGAAGGCCGCCTCGTGCTCGCCGATGCCCTCGCTTACGCCGTCGCGCATTTGAAACCGGAACGCATGATCGATTTGGCCACGCTGACCGGTGCGGTGGTCGTGGCTCTGGGGGCACATGCGACCGGCATGATGGGTACAGATGAAGACATGATGGCCATTCTCAAGACCTCGGGCGACCACACGGCGGAGCGCGTTTGGCAATTGCCACTGTTTGAGGACTACAGCAAGCAAATCAAAAGCGACTTTGCCGACATCAAAAATGTGGGTGGCCGCGAAGCGGGCTCGATTACCGGTGGCGCGTTTTTAAAAGAATTCGTCGGGGATGTGCCCTGGGTCCATCTCGATATCGCGGGAACCGCCTGGACACGGGCGTCACATCCCTACATCCCCAAAGGGGCGACGGGGGTCGGCATCCGCCTGTTGATCGATGCGCTGGAAGCCCTGCCCAAGTCCAAAGTAGAGGTAGAAGCAGAAACAAAAGTCAAAGCACAGGGGTCGAGCAAGGGCAAAAAGCCATCGGCAACCGCGGCCAAAGACGCTCCCAACGCCGTGAAAGCGAAGGCTTAAGCGGCCATCGAGGGACCTGGCGCTCTGTCGCCCCTACACACATGCGTGCGCCGACTTCGATCAGAGCCAAGCCGGTGGGGGCGGCACCTTAAAATAGAACTTGACGAGGTTGCCTCATGTGATAGAATCGCGCCGAGCTTAAGCTGAAATTTGAACTAAAATAAATTTTTCGTCAGTTACCCCCCATAAGACGTTCGCTCCCGCTCATCACTGAAATTCGTGCCCTCCATGATGGCATTTATCAGCGCGACGGATACGAAGAGCGACTCGAAAGGAATGGTAGGCAGGTCAGGTAGGTGCCGCCGGTGCCAAGGAGAGGTCATGTACAAGAATATCTACGTCCCACTGGATAACTCAGAGCATTCGAACGCTTGCGTTGACATCGCGGTCACCTTGGGCAAAGAGATGGGTGCAACGTTGATCGGCAGTCATGCCTACGCCGCCAAAATGCATGATTATCGGTTTAAGCAAATGGAGTTCACCTTGCCCGATGAGTACCTCGAAGAGCAAGAATTGGAACGCCAGCGCAAAATCCACGACAGCCTGATCACCATGGGCTTGCAGCTCATCTCCGATTCGTACATCGATGTCATGGAGCAGCGGTGCGCCACGGAGCAGTTGCCGTTTGAGCGCAAGATGTATGATGGCCGCAATTTCCAGGTCATTGTAGACGATATCAAATCCAGCCACTACGACCTCGTGATCATGGGCGCCCTGGGGATGGGAGCGGTCAAGGACAGTGTGCTGGGCAGCGTGTGCGAGCGCGTCATTCGGCGCACCCAGGTGGATACCTTGGTGGTGAAGCAGCCGGCGCCTCTCAGTGAGGTCGAAGAGGGTCCAATCGTGGTGGGCATTGATGGCAGCCCACAGTCGTTTGCCGGCCTGCAAACCGCGATCGAACTCGGCAAGCAGTTTCATAAAACGGTCGAAGCGGTGGGGGTCTACGATCCGTTCCTGCACTATGTGATGTTTAACGGCATTGTAGGGGTGCTGTCGGAGAAGGCCGCCAAGGTTTTTAAATTTAAAGAGCAAGAAGCGCTGCACGAGGAAATCATCGATACTGGCTTGGCCAAAATTTACCAGTCGCACCTCGAAGTGGCGCGACGGGTGGCGGCAGAATCGGGGGTGGATGTCAAAATCACCTTGTTGCCGGGCAAAGCGTTTGAAAAGATGCTGCACTACGTGCGGGAACGCAAGCCTTGGATGTTGGTGCTGGGGCGTATTGGGGTGCACAGCGATGACACCATGGACATTGGCTCCAATGCAGAAAATCTGTTGCGTTTAGCGCCGTGCAATGTATTCTTGGCGAGCCGTAAATTCGTGCCGCCGATCGATGTCAAAGCGGAAGAGAGCATGGTCTGGACAGAAGAGGCCGCGACCTGGATCGATGAGCGCGTGCCACCCCTGGTGCGGGGCATCGCCCGCACGGCCGTACATCGCTATGCTTTTGAGCGGGGCCACTCGGTCATTACCCTGGGAATTATCGAGGATGCCGTGGGCGAAATCCTGCCGGAAGGCATGATGCGATCGTTGGGCATTGCGGCGGAAAAGATTGCCATTCACCAGGAAAGAATCGCCCAGAGCACGACGCATATTTGCAACAATTGTGGCTACGCCAACCGCGATACCCGGCCTGCAGTGTGTCCGGTGTGCAAAGCGAGCGGTGCACAATTCAGCGCCATTGACCAAGAAACACTGGAGTCGTTAGCGCCCCTCGAAGGCGGTATGGAAGAGGAAGCGAGTTTCGACGGCGTCAAAATACGCTGGACGGACGAGGCCAAAAAGCTCCTGCGCACGGTGGAGTCGGGCTATGAGCGGCGCCGGGCCAAAGCCCGCATGGAAAAGTTGGCTCGCGTGCAAGGCGGCGGCATGGTGACCAAAGCGGTGGCGTTGGAAATCACCGGCGAACAAAAAGCGATTACCGCCACCCCGAGTGCGGGTACCCGCAACGATGCCGCGGCCACCATGGCCTGGACCCCGGATGCGGAGCAGCGCTTGGCGCGCGTGCCAGCCGGCTTCATGCGGGACATGACGCGTACGCGCATCGAGGATCTGGCCCGGGAAAAAGGCGCTGCAGAGGTGACCCTAGCTCTGGCGGAAGAAGCCATTGGGCAGGCCCGGCAGCTCATGCAAGAGACGATCGGGGCCTACATGCAAAATACCGAGACGGCACGGCAAAACATGCGTGAGCCTGTTAGTGGTGATTAGGCAGCGGCAATTAGGGTAGGTACGACGCGATGAAAACTTATGCAGACCTTGTGGGCGATGGCGGCTCGAATATTGTTGCGCAAGTGCAACAGCAAGCCGCACGCTTGCGAGATCGCCTAAGTCATGTGCACCACATCGTTGGCGTCGTCAGCGGCAAAGGTGGCGTGGGCAAAAGTGCGGTGACCGTCAACCTGGCCACGGCCTGTGCCATGCAGGGATGGCGGGTGGGGGTTCTCGATGTCGATATTAACGGCCCATCGATTGCCAAGATGCTCGGCGTCAGATCCTACCTCCCAAAAGTGACGCCAAATGGGGTGTTGCCGGCCCAGGGGCCATTCGACATGCGCGTGATGTCGATGGACCTGTTCTTGCCCGATGATGCTACCCCGGTACTCTGGAGTGCGCCGACCCAGCAAGATGCCTACGTGTGGCGCGGCACCATGGAGATGACCACGGTGCGCGAGATGCTCACCGATACGGTGTGGGGCGAACTGGACTGCCTGTTTTTGGATTTGCCGCCGGGTCCAGACCGCCTGCCCAATATCGCGGGCCTGCTGCCGTTTATGGCGGGTGTCATCATGGTGACCATTCCCTCTCAAGTGTCCCAGCTCATTGTGACCAAATCCTTGACGTTAGCCAAGGAGGTCCTCCCGAACCGGATCATTGGCCTGGTGGACAACATGCAGGGCTACGCCTGTGCGGACTGCCAGACCTTGAGGCCGCTGTTTCCGGAATCCGGCAGCGCCGAGACGGCTCGTTCCCTACAGGTGCCGTATATCGGCGGCATCCCGTTTGATCCGGCGCTGGCTCAGTCTGCAGATGAGGGGCGCCCATTTGTACTCGATCATGCCGAAACGCTTGCCGGCAAGGCGTTTATGCAACTTGCCAGCGCCGTCCAAACCTATTTGCAAACGCGGGTTTCGGCAGGAGATACCCCATGAAATTTCTCTGTGTGACATGTGATGAAGCCCTCCAACATCAAGGCACCGCGGGCCCTGTAGAAGGCGTGCTCACGGTTCGTTTTGGCTGCCCCGGCTGCGGCTGGGAAATGGCCATGTACATGAACCCGTGGGAGACGCAGTCCGTCCGTAGCCTCGATGTCAAAATCGGCGGCCAGAGCGTCCCGGCCGAGCCCATGCACATGATGCGGTCGTCGCTGAGCCAGCGCCGCGAAGATATGCCTCAACCCGTGCAGATGTCAGGGACAGGGGCGGAGGAGGCACCCAAATGCCCGTTCGCCGATGTGGTGGCGCAAGCGTTTAACGAGACTCAGGCGGTGGCAGAACCGGTTGCCGAGGCTGGGCCGGTTTGGACCGTCGAGGCCGAAAAACGGGTCTCGGAGCGCATTCCGAGTTTTGTCTTGCCCATGGCTCGCATGGGGATCGAAAAGTATGCGCGAGAGCGTGGCTATCGGGAAATCACCCCTGAAATCCTGGATGAAGCCAAAGATGTTTTTATGGGGTAACCCATGGCGACACGCCTTTGGAGGTAAGAAATTATGGCCAGTCGTGTCGATACCACGCCGGACGTCCAGGTGACGGCAAGTGGTCGTACGGCTCGTATTCAGCGCCGCCACACCATCGCGGCAGTGATTTATTTTCTCTATGGGCTGTTCTACCTGTTTGGGGCCCAGTACGTGACCGGCATGGGGATGAGTCAGCGCGGTACCTCTGCCAGCGCCCCTCTATTTTTTGCGATTGGCGGTGTGGTTGCCATCCTCTTTCCGCTTCTGATTCATCGGATCTTCGCATTTGGCCTGTCATTGAGCGGGTTCAAACAGAGGCAGCGGAGCACCTTCTATCTCAGTTTTACCCTGATCCTGGGTCTATTGGTGGTAGGGCGTGTCTACTCGCTGCTGAAGCTGGAATTTTATGCCAAATCGCCCTTGCACCGCACAGGCTTGCTCATTGCTGCGATCAATGCGGCCTGCTTACTTTGGGCCGGATTTAGCCGTCCGGCCTGGATCTCCCGCCAATCGGAAGGAGTAGACTAGCCATGGGCATTATGGACGTCTATCTTTTGCTGGGCCTTCTCGCCAACGTCGGTTTTGTCATTCTGGCCGACTGGCTGGGCTATCACCATTTTGTGAAACACGGCTATAATCACACCTTGCTCATTCTGTTCATCTTGAATATTGCCATTGGTTTCGGCCTGTATTATTTGGTATTCCGAACCCTGCAAAAACGTGTGCACAGACGGCGGCAAGCGAGAGCAGCGGGTAGACTCCCACTCAAACGGACGGCCACGCAACCATGACAAGGGACATGAGGCGCGGAGTCATGTATCTCGTTGGCCTCAGCAGTTTATGCGGCTTATTGCTGCTGAGTGGGTGTCACCAGGAAGCAGTATCAAACTCTGAATCGAAAGAAAAAGCCTCAGACACCGCGACGTATAGCCCCTCTCCCTATCGCCCAGAGGAAGTCGGCGAACGACTCGTGGGTCCGGTTGTCTACACGGTAGATACCCGTTCCAAAGAGATGTGGATGTACTTCGATTTCTCGCGCGGCTCGGTGGTGCCCGTCGACAACCCAAAAACCGAGGAGTGGGATCTGTCCTTCCGGCGGCACGTGATCCGCACCAACGGCGGCGCCACTAACCCCGACGGGCAAGCTGCGATAGCCGCCATTGAGGATCAGGACTTTAGCGCTGTCACGCGCGTTCCCGACGAGGCGGAATTTATCAGTGACGTCCGCGCCAAAAAGCGCTTGCACCCCCATAATCCGGTCGTCGACAAATGGTACAAATACAGCTACACCACCAACGTCCTACTGCCAAAACCCATCGTGTACCTGGTGCGCACGCAGGACGGCAAATATGCCAAGATGCGGATCGTGAGCTATTACTGCAAGGGCAATATCTCCGGTTGCATGACCATTGAGTATATCTACCAAGGCGATGGCAGCCGCAACCTCACCGCGCCGCCAGCCTAATCGCCCCCGTCAATTAGCCAATCCGCACGATATCCTCTGGGCGAGCTTTATCCGCTACGGCGATCCGACGTTTCGATTGTCCGGCCCCGCGCTGCAGTCCCCATCGCTCGCCACTGCAGCACGCAGCCGATCGTCTTCAGTCTGATACTGCGGCGTCTCGTAGCGAGGCAGCCGGTCATCGGGGCCGCGCTGCGCCGTGTCTCTCCACTCATTCTCTTCAGACCACTGAAACGGCAACCTCAACACCGTTCCCGGCGCCGTGAGCGTGGTAAACCCCTCCAGCGCCTGTCTTAAAATATCACGTTGTAAGGCCGGCTCGTGAGGTTTACCCGTCGTATGCCCGAGCGGGTAGTCGAGAAACGCCGACCGCGGCGGATTCACCGCTTGCGTAATGTCCAAGGCACTCGTCATACACAGGGTCGAAATCCCCGCCGCTTCCGCCTGGCGTGCGATCAGCCCAACGGACTGATGACACACTGGTCAAGCGGGTACAAACAACGCGGCATCGACACGCTCAGCCTGTAGTTGCTCGACAAGGCGCGGCGCCAACTCTTCTCGCACCCGCCGGGCGGAGTAAATCCCCCCCATAAAAGTATAGGCGCAATCGGCTAACGCCCCAATAAAACCCTCCCGGACCAGAGCGCGCAGCGTATCGATGGGAAATACCACATTCGGGTCGCGGCGCGCATCGGTGAAATCATAGGCGAAATGCGTGGCCCGCAGATCGGCCGTCGCCACCTCTTTGGGAATAGCCCGGAACGACGTATCGTCTCTGTAGTGAAACGCCACCTGACCGGTGACGTATATGCCCCCCGTCGCCACCAAGCCCAAGCGTACCTCGGTGAGGGGTTTCAGCAGCGGTTGCCACGGCGGCGGGTCTTCACTAACCACCCATTTATAGGTCTCGTAACCGAGATGGGCATACTTTTCCTCGATGCGTTTGATATAGTGTACCGGCTCAGGCATGGCAGTCTCCTTCATATAGGTTAACTTGCTCCAACGGGAAGCCCCCCTGCGTGAGCCGGGGGATGAAAGTTGGTCGGCTCGAAGAGCCGAGGGCACTCAGTCAAGCGTAAAAGTAATTGACTGCGGTTGTATTTCCACATATATTTCCAACTTGCGAACCAGCTCTTTCTAAATTGGTTTAGGGCGTTGTGCATCAGAGGGATGCACGTAAAAGCCAATCCGCTAAAGTTCTAATTGTTCGATGCCACTTAGGCCCTCCTTTGGGGGGTGAGCTTTTGTCGGTACGAGACCAGGGCATGGGTCTCTGGAAGCTTATCTTCCTAGAAGCCCCCTCCGTAAGGTGGGGGAGATGTCACTCTTCCAAAGTCGTCACATCGCCCGGATCGAGTCCAAGCTCATTGGCCTTCAGCAAGCGGCGCATGATTTTGCCGCTGCGAGTCTTGGGCAATTTATCGATAAAATCGATCTCACTCGGCTGGGCGATCGGTCCCAAATCGCCGCGCACATGATTCTGTAGCGTCTTCACCATCTCTGGCGACGACTCGAAGCCGATCCCCAAGGTGACAAAGGCTTTAATGGACTCGCCTTTGAGTTCGTCAGGCACACCGATCACGGCAGCTTCCGCCACCGCCGGATGGCTGACCAAAGAGCTTTCCACTTCTGCCGTACCAATGCGGTGGCCCGCCACATTCAGCACATCATCCGCGCGCCCGACGACCATAAAGTAACCATCTTCGTCGCGTATCGCCACGTCGCCAGTCAGGTAACAGCCGGGAATGCGATTCCACTCGGCATCATAGCGCTCCGGGCTACCGTAGACCGTGCGGTACATGTGTGGAAACGGCTGCTTGAGCACCAAAAATCCACCACGGCCGGGCGCCACGGAATTGCCCTCTAAATCCACCACATCCGCCACCACACCGGGCAGGGGTTTGCCGACTTTACCGGGGCGTGAATCGAGGCAGATCGGCGTGCCGAGACAGGGACCTCCGGTCTCGGTTTGCCACCAGTTGTCGGTGACAAAGCCGGTCTGACCCTCGTGCACGAGATGCTTGTGGGCCCAGTGCCACGCCTCCGGGTTGAGAGGCTCACCGGCACACGTGAGAAAACGCAGGCTATTGAGATTGTATTTTTGCGGATAAGATTCGCCGTACCGCATAAACATACGCAGCGCAGTTGGCGCCGTAAACATCACAGAAACCCCGTGGCGCTCCACCAAACTCCAGATGATGCCCGGGTCGGGGAAATCCGGTGCCCCCTCGCGGCAGACGGTGGTGCCGCCGGCCACCAGCGGTCCATAGACGATGTAGCTGTGCCCCACGACCCAGCCAATGTCCGACATGCAGAGAAAAACGTCTTCGTCCTTCATATCCCAAAAGGCTTTAAAGTGGTAATACGTCCCTACCATATAGCCGCCATGCACATGCTGCACGCCTTTGGGACTCCCCGTCGTGCCACTTGTATAGAGAATGTAGAGCGGATCCTCTGCGTCCATCACCTCCGGCTCGCATACAATACTCTGGTCTTGCACCAGGTCGTCAAAATCGACCTCGCGATCCGGCCGCAACTCACCTGCCGGGTCCTGGCGGCGATGGATAATCACCTTTTCCACAAAGTCGAGCCCACCCACGGCCTCATCGGTGATCGATTTCAGGTTCACCACCTTGCCACGGCGATACGTGACATCCGACGCCATCACCACCTTGGCTTGCGCATCGACGATGCGGCTGCGCAACGCACCGGCACTAAAACCGGCATACACCACGCTGTGAATCGCGCCAATGCGGGCGCAGGCCAGCATGGCGGTGACCCCTTCCATGGTCAACGGCATATAGATAACCACGCGGTCACCCTTGCCCACACCAAGCGATTTGAGGCCATTGGCCACTTTATTGACGCGCCTCAATAGCTGCCCATAGGTCACCGTGACTTCGCTGCCATCTTCACCGACCCAAATCAGTGCCACTTTGTTACGGCGCCAGGAGTTGGCGTGCCGATCGAGGGCATTCACCGTGATGTTGCACTGCCCGCCAAGAAACCACTGAAAGCGTGGGTAATCTTGCTCAAAGACCTTGTCCCATTTGCGAAACCATTCCAACTCATTGGCCACGCCGGCCCAAAACCCTTCGTTGTCCTCTAGCGACTGCCGGTGCGTAGCCTCTAAATCCTGCATGTATGCGGCACGCCGCAAGGTGTCGGAAGCCGCGATCACCGCTTGACCATGGCTCAAACTCTCCAGACTGCTTTGACGACTACTATCCGCCATCTCCTACCCTCCCTGCGATGCCCCACAGGACCTCTCGTTTCCAAGCTCGTGCATTCGCAAGCGCGCCAGGCGCACCGATCGATTCACCACCGCGATTGTTTTAGCGCGTCAACAGAGGGGAGTCAAGCAGAACCCAACTCACCATGGCGGATCACATGCAGCTCCCCAGAGTTGGCACCTTGATCATGCCTGCGGTATAGTCCAGATATGCGCCTTTAGGATTTGTGGGGAGCGCAGGCGGGTTTCCACTTCTACATCAAAGAGGAGCTTTCGACATGGTATCGCCAATCCTACGCGTTTTGGCCGTTCTATGCGCCACAATGTGCATAGCCCCTTGGAGTGTCAGTGCCGACGGCGGCGACTCAGCGGATACGCCCTTTGATAAGCAAGTCAACCCCGAACAAGTTACCGCGGCCTATACAGACGGTTATCAGCGCATGAAGGCCGGCCAGTATCAGGAGGCGATTGAGGCCTTCAAACGCGTCCTCCAACTCAATGATCAACACGCCATGGCCTATACCAATATGGCCTATTCGTACCGCAAGCTCGGTAACTACCAGCGTGCCGTAAAATTATACAAAAAGGCCCTGGCAATCGAGCCGAATCTGGCCGAGGCGCATGAGTATATGGGGGCCGCTTTGCTGGCCATGGGCGAAGTCAAACAAGCCAAAGAGCATCTTGCCGCCTTAGAAAAATTGGACAACAAACTAGCCGAGTCACTGCGCGCCGAAATTGCCCGTCACGATCGTTCCTAATCGATCTCTATGGCATGGATGTCAGAGCAGTGGGAAACCACAGCCCTGACACCCACCCTCATCATGGCTGCAATAATCCTCAAAAATCTGCAATATCCCCTGCTGATGCCGGGCGTGCGTCACTAACGCCAGCAATTGCGGGTCACCACCGAGCAAGCGTCGTGACATATCCCGAAAAATGGCATTGTCCGGCAGACGAGGCGCCTCGTGATAGCTAGAGAGTAACGACCGCTGCAGGTCAGAGTCGCCCTGTGCGTGAGCCTCGCATAACCACACGGGCAGCATCGCGTCGACAACGGTGGTGAGGGCGCGCTGTCTCCCAATGAGCCGCTGTGGGGTGCGTCCCGGCCGGCTGCCAAAGCGAGAACGGGCACCCCAGTAGGCGTGGGCCGGGAGATGCAACATCTCGATCAAGGCGCGGTTTAGGGACTGTGCCCGGCGGGTTTTCGTCTGCCCGCGCAGTGCCTGCCCCAGCGCCATGGCCACACGGTATAAGTCCGTCTCGCCATAGGCTGCAAGGAGCTGTGCCATCCCCGCCAGGCGCCGCTCAGGCGTATTCATGGGCCGCACATGGGGGCGCCGCCAATCGATTGGTTTGCCGGCCAACGATTGGATCTCCCCCGGCAAACGTGTCCATGCACGATGCAGGGCTGACACATAGACTTGCGTCTCGTCATCCATGGGGGGTGAGACCTCCAGTGCGCGTTGCAAGAAGCCGGAGATGCCAAACAAAAGCGCGTCGGCCACGATGGGCTGCTCGGCGGTCTCGCAATCCGAGAGTATGCGTTGGCTCTCGTGCCAGCGTAAGCGGTGTGCGATATCCAAAAAACGTTGACCGTAGCCGGATGCACCGAGAGACCGAAAGACCGCTTCGTACATCGCTTGAGCCGGCCCCACCGATAAGACCCGCTGCGACCAACGTTGCATACGCTTGTGCAGCCGGGCCTGGCCCGCACGTTCTAGAAATCGTTGCACGTCATCGAGGGGCAAGGCCCGCAGCGTAGTGTAGCACTGTCCAATCCGGGGCACGTGCTTATTGGGATAATCCTCCAACGAGATGTCATCCCGGTAAGCCGTCAGTGGACGAGACAACCACGTCTCCAACGCCACCTGAGGGATGCAATGACCATCCGCCCGCTCCACCTCCTGGTTCGCGCGGTCATTGCGCAGCACCACGTGCAAAATCACGCGGTTATAGCGGGGATCCGCATGGTGCTGATGCGCCGTCCATCCCGACGCCAACCGATGCACTTCCACATCGCCCCGGCAGCGTTCACCATCGCTATATTCCAATACCGCCTGTAAAAAATCCGGTCCGGCCTGACGATTCCATTGCCCTGGCGAATGCACCACAAACTGGCGGCCGTCCAATGTCTCGAGCCGTTCAGGCCGCCAACGCGACTCAAACCATATACAACACACCAACTTTTCCGGGAGGTCGGAGGCCGATAAAACCTCCGGTTCAGCCACGCTGAACTCATCCCAGGCGGTGGTGGGATAAAGATGCGCCAACGGGAATTCAGACCTGCTCATCAGCGGTGAACCTATAGGCCGCGTACGTGTCTAGCCGTGCGAGGTCGTCACCGTCCGCATGGTGCTCTCGCAGACGTGATAAAATATTGTACCTCCGATCAGAGAGGAATCGACACGCTTTCCGGACCCAATGCTCGGCGGTCGAATTTTCTTGCTATCCAAGCCGATGATGCATTACAATTTGACGATTGTCTGCGTTGAGCGGTGTTGCTTAGCCAATGCACGGCAAGACTCTTATAGAGCGAGAATAGATGATGGATCAAAGTGACCCAGGTCGATCACAAAGCATATTTCGACTTGTCGATCACAATCTGGTTTCAGACATTCGGCGATCCTACGCATATGACGTGGGCGCGCCACGCCACGCAAGGTTGCCCCATCACCGTTGTCTGCTTCTCACGGGCAAGGAGGTGCTGCTCTTCTAACTCACCTCTGCCAGGTGTTTCATTGCGACACCGAGCACTCGTCCCGGAGAAGAAGCACACGGGGATGGGCGTTCGGTTTTTTTATGGCCGACGTCATAGCCTTGCTGGTTCGATCAATCTGCAAGGAGAACGGCAATGACCCTTGTCACCTCGGAAAGAACGCTCAAATTTATTGGTAAAAACCGGTTTGATGCCAAACGTAAAGCCTTGCGTTTCTGGTATACACACCGGGACACCCTGCATGAGAACATGCAAGAATTTGCTAAAAACTGTACGCTTAGCGCCGATCAAAAAATCATTACATACCGGCCTCATCACCCGGTTCGCGATTTTTAATTTCATTGATCCCACATCACGCCTTTGCCGGAAACAGTGTCATGGATGACTTCGTCCCCCAACCCGTCATACACACCCTGCAAGATGCAGGCGGACGCATTTATTCGGTTGGAGGCACGGTGCGAGACACCTTGCTCGGCCGTGCCCGCAAAGATATCGACCTGCTGGTGACCGGCCTGCCACAACAGACTCTCATTCAATGCCTACGTCGACACGGGCGCGTGCAGCTCATTGGCCGCGCCTTTGGCGTGTTGCAATTTCGCCCGCGGCGCTGGCAGGGTCCGCCAATCGATATTGCCCTGCCCCGCACCGAGATCTCGACCGGGATCGGACACCGCGATTTCGACGTCTCATTCGATCATACGCTACCGATTGAAACCGACCTCGGCAGGCGAGATTTTACCATTAATGCCTTGGCCATTGACCTGGCTGATGGGCAACTGATCGACCCGTTCGGCGGTCGTCAGGACCTCGAAAACCGCCTGCTGCGGCAGGTGAGTCCCCAGGCATTTCCCGAGGATCCCCTCCGCATGCTGCGCGGCATCCAGCTTGCCGCCCGTTTTGGGCTGGTGATCGAATCATCCACTCAACAGGCCATGCTCACGCATGCCCAAAGCATTGTCACCATTGCCCCCGAACGAATTGCCGAAGAATTGGGTAAGCTATTTCAGGCCCCCTCTCCTGCGTCCGGCTTTGTGTTAATGCAAATCACTGGGTTATTGGCCCCTCTCATGCCCGAACTCGATGCCCTCGCGGCCATCGTCAAGCCGTTTACCCGGACGATGCAACGCCTTGACGCCGTGCAGCAAAGTCCTGAGGTTCGCCACCGAGGCAATTTGGATTTGCTGTTGGCGGCCTTGCTTCAGGACAGTGGCTATCCAGATGCCGATGCCCCCACCGCCGCTCGCACCGCCCGTGAGCGCTTGGAATCTTTAAGGATGACAGTCATCGGCGCCCAACTCAATCTCATCGAATCGCTGATTTGTGAAAGCCGCTTAGAGGTGGGCGCGTTGGCGTCAGACGCCGCGCTGCGGCATTTTGCCCATCGCGTGAGCCCCGCCACGGCCAAGATGGTGTTTGACCTGCGTTTATCGGATCGTTTAACCTATGCGCCGGATCACACCGCTGCCGAGTGGCTCGGCTTGCAGGAACGCCTCCAGCGTGAGATCGATAACGGCGCGCCATTGACGGTGCAAGACCTGGCGATCGACGGTCACGATCTACAACGCCTGGGCATTTCTCCAGGGCCAAAGATGGGCAAGCTGTTAGTTTATCTGCTCGACCAAGTGCTCGACGACCCGAGCCGCAATACACCCAATCATCTCATTGACTTGGCGCAGCGAGAAACCGCGTCCCAGGCTTGACAGTCCTCAATCCAATCTGTTACAAGCACAGCTCAGTGAGCCTAGTGGAATGAAAGAAACGATGCCGAAGGCGAATCCAGATGTCACCCTGCACGTCCCCCAACCGCTATTTCAAGCGGTTCAAACTCGGCTCACCGACTTTTTACTACAGTTCCAATACGCGTTTTCACAATCGTTTTCCAGTGGCCTCGATACCACTTTTGATATTTACTTTGATAGGTCCCCGGCGGCAGCGCCTGAGAGCGTGCAGCTCGTCCTCTGCCAGGCCACCGATGGCACATCCATTGCCGTGACTCAAGATCAAACCCGAGGGGCGGCGCTGCAGTCTGCCCATATGGCGGCCCTGGTGGAACATCTTATTGCAGCGTATACCGCCAATGAAGGCACTTGATCTGATAGCGGGACATCCCACCCAGAAAGGCATTTTACCATGAGTGAGATTCAACAAGCCCTATATGTTTGGATGGACGGCGAACTCCTACCGCGAGCGGAGGCCAGGCTGCCCGTCAGCAGTGCGGCAGTCTTTTATGCCACCAATGTGTTTGAGGGGCTACGCGCCTATTGGAACGACGAAGACGAAGAACTCTACTGCTTTCACGCCCAGGCGCATTTCGACCGACTGCGGGAGTCGATGAAAATGATGCGCTTTTCCATTCCGTACAGCGACGAGGATCTCTTTAACGCGGTACGCGAGGTGCTGCAGGGCAACGATTCGCATCAAGATGTGCATATGCATATGGTGGCCTGCGTGCTCGGTAGTGGCCAAGATGCAACGACGCCGACATCGCTGTACATCAACCCGCACTATCGGGGCCGTATGACCGACCCCGGCGCCGGGCTGGCCTGCTGTGTCAGCAATTGGGCTCGGACCTCGGACAACGCCATACCGATCCGTCTCAAATGCGGCGCCAACTATCAAAATGCCCGCTTGGCCCTCCTACAGGCCAAAGCCGATGGCTACGACAGCCCGATTTTCCTCACCCAGCGTGGCAAAGTGGCCGAGGGCGTGGGCGCCTCACTCTTCTTGGTGCGCAAAGGCAAGCTCATCACCCCCTCCACTTCCAACGACATCTTGGAGAGCATTACCCGCACCACATTGATTGAAGAGATCATTCCCAACGTGTTGGGGCTCGACGTCATCGAGCGCGATGTCGATCGCACGGAACTCTACGTGGCAGATGAGATCTTTTTCTGCGGTAGCGGCTATGAAATTACCCCTATCACCTCCGTCGACCGGCTCCCGGTGGGCGATGGCCAAGTCGGCCCGATCACGCAACGCGTGTTCGACACCTACATAGCCCTGGTGCGCGGGGCGGACAAACGCTATCCGCAATGGCGGACGCCGACGTACCACAAAGTCTCTGCCTAACGCGACAGCATAGTCGTGGAGACGATGACGGTAAAAGTGAGCAGGGCGATAATCACGTAGGATACCACTTGCATGCGCTGCACGATACGGACAAAGAGGTCCGGGTCAAACTCGTGGATACCGGCATCCATGCGGGTGATGCGAAACGCCATGCCAAACAGTTGCATGGGCACGAGGAAGATGACGAGAAAGACCGCCACCAGTTTCCAGATCAGCCATTGATGGAAGGAGGCGAGCGCCATTTCGTCTCCGCTGCCAAACGATCGATAGGCATGCGGAGTGAGGTAGAGCCCGCCGGTCAGAATCTCGACCGTTAAGGCTAAAATCACCGCGGTAAAGAAACGGCGGAGAGTTAGAGAGACCAATCTGACTTGCAGTCGAACATCAGCCGTGGCTCGTTTCACCACCGGCCACCAAAAGACACAGAGGAAGATATAACCGCCCAGCAAAACCACCATCGTCAGGATATGAATCCAGCGTATAATGGATATGAATTCCATACAATCTCCGCGAGAAAAGAGGACACGAGCGCCCGAGCCTACCTTAGGGTTTGCGGCGCGTCAACCCACAATTTATTGAGCGTCCTGCCGAACTGCGCAAAGTATGTTAAACTACCTGTCTTCACCATTGCATAACGATCAGTGGTCGTTGGCCATCACTGCCCATAAGGAGTTGAAAAAATGGAATTAAGTGAACTGCAGCGCCTGACCGTGGTCAAGCTGCGCGAGGAAGCCCTGAAGCACGAGGGCATTACCGGTGTGAATGGGATGAACAAGGAACAGCTCATCGAAGTCCTAGCCTCCATCTTTGACATCGATCTGGAAGCCGAGACACGTGCCATTAAAGAGCGGCTGGCAGCCAGCAAAGGGGCCTTGAGAAAGGAGATCACCCAATTTCAGGAAGAGCGCGATGCCTCGCTAGGAAATCACGACCGGGAAAGCGTAGCCCAAGCGCGGAAAGAGATCAAAAAACGCAAGCGGCGTTTGCGTCATATGGCAAAATCCGTCACTGCCTAGTCTATAACCGGCATTGCCTCATCTATCAAAGGAACCCAACGGATGAAACAGCCCTCTAAGAAACCGAACAAAACGGCGCGTCTCAAAGCCATGCGCCGCAAAAAACTGCAACGCGCACGTCTGCGGGTGAGCAAGGGCGAGCGGAAATATAGTCGCTAGGGTGGCGCGCGCTTGGTCACCCAACGCGCGCCAGCGTGTAGACTCCAACCCATGCGGCCCCAGCTCGCTGCAAGACGCGGGCACATTCTTTCACCGTGGCGCCGGTGGTGTAGACATCATCGATCAACAACACGGTTTTACCCCGTATGGGTTGAGGATGCCGTACCTCAAAGGCGCCGCGAACATTTTGATCTCGCTCCGTGAAATTGAGACCTACCTGTGACTGGGTATCACGCTGTCGTATCAGAGCCTCGGCCTCACAAGGAATCCCCACCCCCTGACTCAGGTACCGCGCTAGCGCCAAGGCTTGATCAAACTCGCGTTGCCGCAAGCGGCGGCCATGCAGCGGTACAGGCACTAAGACATCGGGAGCGGCTTCGGCCCACCACCCTTCAAACTGATGTTGGAGCAACTGGGCAAGCGGGCGGGTCAGGCCATAGATCGGCCGGTATTTCATGGCATGAATGATCTGCTGCAAGATGCCGTGGTACAATCCCACCGCGCGCGCTTGAGCAAATCCAGGGGGTTGCGACAGGCAAACCCCACATCGGTGTAGCGGGCTTGCAATGCCATCCGGCGGGGCGGCAAATGGCTCTCCACATTGGTAGCAAACCGGGGGCTTGATAGACGGTATCTCCTCCCAACACACACCACAGACCCACGGAATGGGTGCCCCCGTTGTCGAGGCGTCGCAGACACAGCAGTGGGGTGGCAAAATGAAGTCGAGCAATTTCCGCATGCCTAGCACTCTCTTCAAGGCGTCCATTGAGATGATAGGCGAGGCCAGACTGGCAAAGCATGGTACCCGAGCGATTTTCGGCAGGGACACATCGGCAGCACGCCGATGTGTCCCCTCTCTTGACCGGTTAGGGGGTACAGCCAGACTCAGTTGCCTTCAGATTCTCCATCAATATACCAGAACACAACCTTGCGGAGTTGCGCAATGCCACCACCAGCAAGGTTCGCGTCAAGCCGGACATCGAATCGATTTTTGCCCGGATTGAGTCCGAAGAGGGTATTGGCGTCCGCACACCGTATGATCACACCGTTACCCGTCAATCGCCGCTCGCAACTATCCAGGGTGTCTCTCATCTCCGTCCCATTTAAAACGGCACTAGTGATGAAGACACTGTCTATGCCCCCTTCAAGAAACAGCGCCACATCGAATGACTGTGAGGCGGTATAGGTGCCCGTGCCAGGCGAAATGTTCAGGGCTGGTGCCTGAGAGATGATCTGCCGGGTGCCCGAGGCTGGATTCACCTGTATAATCGCCCTTCTCACACGATCGGCGACAAACAGCCTGCGGTTGCGATCTACCTCCAAGCCCGACGGGTCGAGAAAAACCGGGCCGCCGGTCGCGGCATCCGACAAAATACGGCGGTCGCCAGTGATGGGGTCCACGCCGACGATAGCCCCAAGATCGCTGTCAAGCACAGCCAGAGTTCGGTCGGGCCGCACCACTAAATCAATCGGCCTTAAAAAGAACGGACCAAGGCCCACGAGGGGTTCCGGGCACGGGTCTGGGGCCTGAGGACAGCCCGACAAAATACGGCGGTTACCGGTGTCCGGGTCTATCTCAACCACCGCATCGAGGGCAAAATCTACTACTGCGAGAAAGCCATTAGACTGCACGGCGATGCCCATTGGCTCCTCCAAGCCCGGGCCGCTGCCGGTCGTGGCATCCGACAAAATCGTGCGATTGCCGGTGCTCAAATCCACTCGCACCACCGCTTGCGCCTCAAAGTCGACCACGACCAATGCCCCCCCTACCACAGCAATACTCACCAGTCTACGAAAGGGGTCACCACTGCCAACAAGAAACACCGGGCACGGATCTCCGGCCTGAGGACAGCCTGAGATGACTGTGCGAGTGCCAGTTGCGGGGTCGATCCGCACCACCGCATCGAGATCCCCGTCAACCGCCACGAACGTTCCGCTCGCCTCCCTAGCGATGTCCGTCAGATCAGAGCCGATGCCGTCACTCGACAAAATCGTTCGATCGCCCGTGTTCGGCAAAACGCGAAAAACAGTCTTGTCATTATCGATCACCACCAGAGTCCCATCCGGATCTCCAATAATTGCTCCCGGACCGGCAAAGCCCGGACCACTGCCCTGCGCATTGGCGTCTCGGCGACCGGGAAAATCGGTCACGACCATGGCAACCACTGTGAGGATGACCACCAACCAGGAAGTTCGATTCATCAATCATTTCCCTCTTCTACACGCCTAGTCAAGCACGTGCTCGACAACCTCCGGAATCGCGAGAAGAAATCGTGCCTGACCCTTCTCGCTACCACCGACCGCACAATATTTCTACGACACGGTTCACCAATGATATATTGACACAGTATTTAGTCACTTGAGAGAAGATTTTACTTAAAAAAATGAGGCAGAAGAAGAATTTCCCCGATGACGTTCAGTTTCTAACGCATGCACATGAGTTGTCAGTAAATCGAGACGCCTTTTAAAACGAACCTTTCCGCATATCCCTCGTGATCATCAGCATATAGGATCCTCAGACGAGAAGTGATTGATTTATTTAAATGCCGGCATCACTTTATCCGTCAGCAACCGGATGGAATGGATCACCCGTTCCATGGGCAATTGGCCACCGTAATTCATTTCCAACACCATACAGGTCACCCCCAACGTCTCACGCAAGGCCTGGCAGCGCTCTACGATCGCCTCCGGGGGACCATACATCACCCGCTGTTTTAACACCTCATCGTACGGCACGCCGGCCAGTTGCATCATGCGCGCTGCTGCCTCCGGGGTGGCGGCGGAAGCACTGAGGGTTTCAGCACCGTATTGGATGGCGTACATGGTGCTGGCCTCGGGTTCCGAACGAGCGCGCTCGGCCGTCTCGGCCACATAAGCGGGGATGCGCAGCCCAATATCCGGCGTGCCGCGGTGACCGGCTTCTTTCCAGGCCTGATGATAGAGCCCCAGACGTTCTTGCAAGGTGGGCACCGGTGTGTTGGCATTGATAAACAACGAGTGTCCCAAACGCCCCATGGCCTCAAAGGTCTCGGGACTCGACACGGCCACGTGCATGGGGGGATACGGTTGTTGATAGGGCCTCGGGACCACCGTAACGTCATCGAATGAGAAGTAATCGCCACGGTGCGAAAAGCGAGTCTGAGTCCATGCCTTGGTGATAATCTCCAGGGCCTCGGCAAAGCGGCTGCGGCTCTCCTCATAGGGAATGTTATAGCCCTGGTAGTAACGGGTCAAGCCGCTGCGGCCAATGCCGAAATCAAAGCGACCCTTGCTGATGTGGTCCACCGTGGCGGCCTCTTCAGCTACCCGCAAGGGGTTGGTGAGCGGCAACACCTGCACGGCCAGTCCAATCCGCAAGCGCTGGGTGCGGGCGGCAATGGCACTGGCAATGACAATCGGGGAGGCCAACACCGAGCGTTCCGGGCTGAAGTGGTGTTCGGCGAGCCATACCGCATCCAGGCCAAGCTGTTCAGCCACATCCACCAACTCAAAAGTCTGGTCAAAGGCCTCGCTTTCGGTGCCACCGCGACGGATGTTAAATTCAGTAAACATACCAAATTGCATTGTGACTCTCCTCAAAGGCTGTCGTCCCTCATGTCTCGCCCTGTCGACCGGATCATGGCAGGATTGTGGTAGAGGTGTACCTTGGCAGGTCTGGCCCATCAGGTCAAGCCTGAAACGGAGGCGACTGGGCACCACATATGAGCTTGGGAACGGGGCGCATCAATGCTATCCTCGATGCAGTCTACGAACGATGGGGACGAGTCTGGCAATCCTGCAAATTGACCAAGAGCGATAGGAGAGCGATGTGTTAGAGCGATTTAAAGTTCCAGAAGATCTCGCAGTCAAGGTTCAAGAGGGTACCCTGCGTGAAACCGTCACCAGTGTGTTCAGACACATGGGTGTGCCCGAGGACGATTGTCACCTGGCGGCGGATGTCTTGGTGAAGGCAGACATGCGTGGGGTCGAGACCCATGGCGTGTCCAACATGTTGCGGTCATATGTCAGCGGCTACAAGGACGGCAGTATCAACCCGACCCCGAACTGGCGCATCGTTCGAGAAACCCCGGCGACCGCCAATATCGATTCCGATCGGGGCCTGGGCATTATCGTGACCCCAAAGGCCATGGATATCGCCATTGAAAAGGCGAAAAACGTGGGCGTGGGGATGGTCACGGTCCGCAACGGCAGGCATCTGGGGATGGCCTCGTACCACGCGATGATGGCCATGGAGCATGACATGATCGGGGTCTGCATGACGTCTTGCCCGCCGAGTGTACTGCCGACGTTCGGCGCCGAGCCCCGTTTGGGCACCAACCCCATCGCGTTGGCCGCTCCGGCCGGTACAGAGCCACCTTTTGTGTTCGATGCCGCGACCAGTACGGTGGCCGGCAACAAACTTGGGCTCGCCCGGCGGCTCGGCAATAACTTGGTAGGCGGTTGGGTGGCGGACAGCGACGGGGTGCCCATCATGGAAGAAGTCGCCCCGCCTATTCCCGGGCATGAAGGGCGAGCCACCTCGTTCTTGCTCCCGGTCGGCAGCACACGGGAAATGGGTTCTCACAAGGGCTATGGCATGAGTTGCATCGTGGACATTCTCGGTGGCATCTTGTCCGGCGGCGGCTATGGCCTGAACCCCGGGCGGCCCAACTTCGGGCACTACGTGGCGGCGTACAGCATCGAAGCCTTCATGGATACTGCTGAATTCAAGCGCACCATGGATGAGTGGATACGCATGCTAGAGTCCACCAAACCGGCCACGGGCCACGACCGCGTGCTTTATCCGGGCCGCCTCGAGGCCGAGGAGACGGCAAAGCGCGAGGCCGAGGGCATTCCCTTTCACCCGGAAGTCATCGACTGGTTTAAGGGTATTTGTAGGGAATTGTCTATCCCCTATCATCTGACGCAATAACCTGGCGAATCGCCAGGCACGGTCGACGCTAAAACGATGGCCGGGAGAGGCTGAGAAGCATGTTGCCGCAGGCGCCTTCTCAGCCTCAGTTCCCCTCTCTCTCTCTTCACACTGGATTCCCACCCACCTCTATTGGTATGATACTCCCTATTGCAATGAATGCATTGGACACGAAGGAGATGTGGTTTATGGATTTCGAAGTGACCTATACGCCGGAGCAGGAAGCGTTTCGCGCGGAAGTCCGGGATTGGCTTGTCAACCAGATTCCCGAGGGCTTGGAGCAACCGGTTGATCCCGGCGACCTCAGCCTAGAGCAATACGAAAAATCGCGTTTGTTGGGTCGGCGGCTGGGCGCCAAGGGCTGGCTCTATCCCACCTATCCGACGGCGTACGGCGGCGGTGGGCTGAGCGTGGATTCGGTGATGATTCTAGAAGAGGAGCTAGACCGCTACGGGCTGCACCTGCCGCCGTATTACGATTCGGGTGGCCGGCTCGGCGGAGCTAGTATTTTTGTGTGGGGTTCGGAGGAACAAAAACAGGCGTTTTTGCCCCCCATCTTCCGGGGTGAGTGGCGCACCTGGCAGTTGTTGAGTGAGCCCAATGCAGGCTCGGACTTGGCGGGCGTGCAGACGCGCGCGGTGCGCGATGGCGACGAATATGTGCTCAATGGCCAAAAGATCTACATCGGGTCGCTGCACGGCTGCGAGATGATGTGGACCATTGTGGTGACGGACCCCGATGCGCCACGACATGAGAACCTGGGCTGGCTGATGGTGCCGTACGAGACCGAAGGGGTGACCATCCGACCGATGGAATTGTTGACTGCAGGGGGTGAGGGCGGTGCCTCGCCAGGGCTCAAACACACCGTGTTTTTTGAAAATGCTCGCGTGCCGGCCTTTAATCTGGTGGGTGGCGAGAACAATGGCTGGAAAGTCGCCACCACGCACTTGGAATTGGAGCACGGCGGCGGCGGCATGGTGCGTCGCAACAAGGTGGTGGACCGGTTTTTAGAATATTGTCAGACCACCAAATTTAATGGGGTGCCATTGAGCCAGGACCCGGATATCCGCGAGGCCATGGCGGAGGTGTTTATTAAAAATGAAATCGTACGCCTGTTCGGTCTGCGCACCTACTGGCTCAGCCATGCCCACAAGCCGCGGTCGTACGAAGGGCCACAAACGTCGTACACGCGGAAAATCACCGCGCTAGAGGTGGCCGAGGAGATGCTGCGGGCGGTGGGGCCGTATGCCATGATCAATGACGATGAGTGGGGCCCCTTAAACGGGTTGCTCGAACACAATCAGCGGGCGGCCGTGGTCGGCTTGCATCCGGGTGGCACCACCGACATACAAAAGGTCATTATGTCACGGCGCATTGGGATTGGGCGCCACGTGAGGGAACAAGCCGGCCGACTGCGTTAACACGGTAGAGAGGATACAATAAAGCATGGATCTCGGATTAACGGAAGATCAGGAGTTGCTGAAGTCGACGGCGGCCAGCTTTGTGCAGCAGGAGTATGGTAAAGAAACGCTGGTGGAGCTGGAGAAGACGCCGACCGGTATCACGTCGGAACTCCTGCGCCAGGCAGTCGACCTCGGCTGGTTCGGCATTATCATCCCGGAAGCCTACGGCGGCAGCGGGCGGTCGTTTACCGATACCGCCGTGCTATTCGAGGAACTGGGCCGGGGACCGGTCTTCGGACCCCATTTTTCCTCCGGTGTCTTGGGTGCGTTGACCGTCATGCAGGCGGGTACAGAGGCACAAAAACAGGCCATTCTGCCTAGAGTGGCGGCCGGGGAACAGATGTTGGCGGTGGCGGTGACCGAGCCCAATCACGGCTGGCAGCCGGAGAAAATTCAGTTGCAGGCCACGCGGCAAAATGGCAACTACGCGCTCAATGGGGTCAAACTGTTCGTACACGATGCCCAAATTGCCTCACATTTGGTTTGCGCGGTGCGCACCGGGGCGGGCAATGGGTCGAGCGGGATTTCGTTGCTGGTGATCCCGAAAGACACGCCGGGGGTCGCCGTGCGCACGCTGACGGGCTGGAGCAGCCAGGTCGATGAGGTGCGGTTTGACAACGTGCAAGTGCCGGCAGAGGCGCTGCTCGGCGACGCTGAGGGCCAAGGCTGGGAAGCCCTTGATGCGGCGGCCATGCAGGCAATTCCGATTCTGTGCGCCTACACAGTTGGCTCGTGTCAGCAGGTCTATGAGATGTCGGTGGAGTACAGCCGGACGCGCGTGCAATTTGGCCAGCCGATCGGGCGCTTTCAGCGCGTGCAGGACCACATCATTGGCATCGTCAACAATCTCGATGCGGCGCGTTGGACGACGTATGAGGCACTGTGGAAGCTGGATGCCAACCGCGCGGCGGCATCTAGCATTCACCTGGCCAAGGCGGTGACCAGCGAAGCCTATCTCAGGGTGTGTCACGGCGGCCATGAGGTGCACGCAGGTGTAGGCGTCATTAGTGAGTACGGCTTGACCCTGCATACGCAGCGGTCGCGCACGTTATACCATCTGCTGGGTGATGCCAAACTGCACCGGCGCCGCATGACGGATGCCTTGGGTTGGTAGATATCGTCGGGGGGCGGTGCCCCCGGCCCCGCCCCCGGGTAAAAAAGTTACCGGGGGAC
>Ga0214472_10000411_pt1 | contig 53185 bp, 41 predicted proteins | sample RVTome_6_FD_207662 | JGI IMG/M metagenome (GOLD analysis project Ga0214472, IMG submission 207662) | Soil microbial communities from uranium-contaminated site in the Upper Colorado River Basin, Wyoming, United States - RVT140D175 | ecosystem: Environmental > Terrestrial > Soil > Contaminated >...
GCGCGCTCATCGCGCTCGCCGTGATGGCGGCCCTCGACGTGCTGCGCGCGCAGTTGCTGGCGGCCTGCGGCGTGGTGCTCGACCGGCGGCTCGGCCCGCAAGTGCTCGAGCGGCTGCTCGCGCAGACTTCGCGACTCTCCGGGGCGGAGCACCTGAACGGATTGCGGGATGTGGCTGCGCTGCGCAACTTCCTCGTCGGCGCAGGCGTCATCGCGCTCTTTGACGCGCCTTGGCTGCCGCTTTTTCTCCTGCTCATCTACCTGTTCCATCCCGTGCTCGGTGCGGTGGCGCTGGCGGGCGCCGTGATGATGCTCGCCCTGGCGGTGCTGAACGAGCGCCTGACGCGCGTGCCGCTCGAGCAGGCGCTCGCCGCGGGCCGGCGCGCCGGGCGCTTTGTCGACGCTGCGGCCGGCAGCGCGGAGACGGTGAGCGCGCTCGGCATGCAGCGCGGCGTGACGCGGCGCTGGCAGTCGCTGAACGAAGCTGCGCTCGGTGAGCAGGCGCAGGCGAGCAGCCTCGGTGCGACCTTCTCCGGGCTCACCAAGTTCACGCGACAGTTCATACAGATGGCGATGCTGGGCACGGGCGCCTACCTGGTGATCGCGCAGCACCTGTCGGCGGGGGTGATGATCGCCTCGACCATCATCCTCGGGCGCGCGCTCGCGCCGGTGGAAACGCTGGTCGCGGGCTGGCGCCATCTCGTCGAAGTGCGCGCCGCCTGGCAGCGGCTGCACAAGCTCTTCGCCGCCATTGCGCCGGCGCAGGCCGGCACGCCCCTGCCGGCACCGCGCGGCGAGCTCGCGGTCGAGCGCGTCGTGTACGGTTTCGCGGGAGTCGAGCGCCCGGCGCTGCGCGGCGTGTCGTTCAGCCTGAAGGCGGGAGAGTCCCTCGGCGTCATTGGCCCGACTGCGGCGGGCAAGTCCACGCTCGCGCGCCTCGTCGTGGGGGTATGGAAACCCGCGGCGGGCGCAGTGCGGCTGGACGGAGCGGACGTGGCGAGCTGGCCGCGCGAACAGCTCGGACCGTATGTCGGCTACGTGCCGCAGGCGGTGGGGCTGTTCTCGGGCACCGTGGCCGCGAATATCGCCCGCCTCGGCGAGCCCGATGGCGCTGCCGTTATCCTTGCCGCGCAGCGCGCGCACGCGCATGACATGATCCTGCGCCTGCCGCGGGGCTACGACACCGAGGTCGGCGAAGCGGGCGCTGCCCTCTCCCCCGGGCAGAGGCAGCGCGTGGCGCTGGCGCGCGCGCTGTACGGCGAACCCCGCCTGGTGGTGCTCGACGAGCCGAACGTGAACATGGACGCGGAGGGCGATGAGGCGCTTGTGCGTACCCTGAACGACCTGAAGCAATCCGCGGTGACGGTGGTGGTCGTCGCGCACCGGCCTTCCCTCCTCGCCGGCGTCGACAAGCTCCTCGTGCTGAAGGACGGCGTCGCGGAGATGTTCGGGCCGCGCGCCGAAGTGATCGCGCGCGTGACCCGCAGCATGCCCCCGGTGCGGGGGGCCGCGTGAGCGCCGCGCCCGCGCAGACCGGCGAGCTGACGCGCATCGTGCGCGGCGGCGTCGCAGTGGCCGCACTCGGGCTGGCGGCGCTGGGAGTGTGGCTTGTGCTGGCGCCGCTCTCCGGGGCGGTCATCGCGCCTGGCTTCGTCAAGGTGGACATGAACCGCAAGGTCGTGCAGCACCAGGAAGGCGGCATCATCAAGCAGGTCCTGGTACGCGACGGCGAGCACGTGCGGCAGGGGCAGATCCTGGTCGTGATCGACGACGTGCGCCTGGACGCGACGCTGGATCTCCTGCGCACCCAGCACGACGGCGAGCGCGCCAAGGCGGCGCGGCTGGAGGCGGAGCGCGCCTTCCTGCCCGCGGTGATGTTCCCGCCGGAGCTTGCCGCGCGCCGCGGCGAGCCCAAGGTGGCCGAGCTCCTGCAGCGCGAGACGGCGCTGTTCCGCGCGCGGCGCGAGGCGCTGGACAGCCAGGTTGCGGTGCTGCGCAAGCAGATCCGCCACACCGTGGACGAGGCGCAGGCGCTCGCCGGGCAGATCGCCGCCGAGGAGCGCGCGCTGAAGTCGCAGAAGGAGGAGCTGGCGGTGAACCAGGCGCTCTTGAAGCAGGGCTTCGTGCAGAAGACCCGGCTCATGAGCCTCGAGCGCGCGGTCGCCGACTACGAGGCGCGCTGGGAGGAGCACCGCGCGGAGCTCGCCAAGACGCGCCAGCGCGCTTCCGAGCTGGAGCTGCGCGTGCTGGCGCAGCGCAACAGCTACGTGCAGAGCGCCGCCGACGAGCTGAAGGAGGCGAGCACGCGCCTCTTCGATCTCGAGGAGCGGCTGCGTCCGTCGAAGGATGCCTCCGACCGGCAGCGCATCGCCGCGCCTATCGCGGGCGAGGTGGTGGGCCTGCGCGTCTTTTCACCGGGGGCGGTGGTCGGGCCGCGCGAAGTGCTGATGGAGATCGTGCCCGAGGACAAGACGCTCATCGTCGAGGCGCGCATCCGCCCCGAGGACATCAACCACGTGCGCGCGGGCTCTCCGGCCGAGGTGCGGCTGACGGCATATCAGACGCGCACCACGCCGCTCGTCGCCGGCAGCGTGCACTACGTGTCCGCGGACCGCATGGTGGATGCGCAAAGCGGGGCGCCGTATTACGTGGTGCATGTGGACGTGAGCGCGGGTGCTTTGGCGGATGCAGGCAACCTGCGCATGCAGGCCGGCATGCCGGCGGAGGTGTACATCCGCACCGACAGCCGTACGGCGTTCGACTACATGCTCGCGCCGGTGACGGCCTATATCCGGCGCGGGATGCGGGAGCCGATGTAGCGGGTTAGATAAGCGTGTCGGTGGAGAGGCCGGTGACCGTGAGGGTGACCGACGCCGCCGCCAGGGACGTGGCGCCGTCGCCGTCGATAACCGTGTAGTCGAAGCTGTCGGTGATGGGCCGGCCCGCCAGGAGCTCCTGCAGCCCTTCCGCCGAAGGGGTGTAGATGATGTCGCCGTTAGCGTCGAGCAATATCGCGGCGCCGTTCTCCGGGTCTTCCAGCGCGACGGCACTAATCTTCAGATCGGCGCGCGCGGTTTCGACGTCGAAGTCGTTGGCGAGGAGCAGCGCATCGTCGATCTTGACCGTCGCTGCGGGGTCGCCGCTGGCGCCGGCCGCCCAGGCCACGGCGCGCTCGAAGATTGCATCGAGTACGACAGCGTTTGGGCCTTCGCGAGTCAAGTCGGGGCTGAAGTCCGCGGCCGCCAGATACATTCCGCCCAAGAAGACGGTGTTGCCTCCGGGCAGTCCCTCGGGATGAGTTTCATCGGCATCTTTCTTGCCCACCTCGGTGGCGTACACGATCGCCGGCAGGTCGGCCACACCATCTGGCTGACTGGGGTCGGACACCTTGCCCGTCGCCAACAGCATTACGCCTGCATCGAGCGCGCCAGGGCCCGCGAGTTCCCATGCGAACCTCGAATCGGACACGAAAGTCTGAAGACCACCCGCGATCTCGTGCGTCGAATCGAGAATCGCAATGGTATTGCCATTTGCTATGCCATTGGCGTTGCTCGCAAAGTTATGTTGAAGACTCGGCGCAATAGGCGTGATGTAGTCCGCGTCGTCCCGAGCTTGGTCCGGGAAACCGCTCGTCGCGAGATCGATGTTCGCGAGAGCCCGGGCAAACCATGCCGTAGTGACCACGCCGCCGCCCTCATCGACGAACGTTCTCAGAGCGGAAAAGAGGTTCGTGTCGGTATCGTAATCCAGGGTGATTCCGGCGTCGCCGAGCACCACGACATTGAAACCATCGAATGCAGTCGTCCAATCCCTGCTGACGTATTCGATCGGCTGCGCGTCGAAGAGCGTGAAATCCAGTTGAGCCGCGGCGTCCGCGTATGATCCCTCAGGAATGGAGTTGCTTGGATCGTCGTCGCGACCTAATACGGCGACGCGAATCCGGTCCGGCATGACCACGTCAGCCAACGCACGCACCGCGTCGTCATCGGCCACCGGCAGGTCGTTCACCGGATCGATCGTCAGACTTACCGTTGCAACGTTGGACAGCTCTGTGCCGTCGCTGACCTGGTATGTGAACTCATCGGGTCCGAAATAGTTCAACGCCGGAGTGTACGAAAAAGTACCGTCCACGTTTACCACCACCGCGCCGTGTTCCGGTTCGGCGACAATCACCGGCGTCAGATCGTCCTCGTCCGCGTCAGTGTATTGAACGTTGAGAACGGTCTCGGTGTCCTCGTTGAACGTAAATGAATCGTCTTCAGCCACCGGTGCCGTGTTGTCGCCGCCGGCCGGCTCGACCTTCAGATCCTCGAAGTTGCGGACGGTGAGCCCGAGACTCTCAAAATGGAAGACCTTGCCGCCGTCCGCCACAAATGCCTTGAACGCGTCGATTTCTGGCTGCGCGGCAAGGAGCTCGGCGCTGGTGAGCGTGAGCTGCAGCGTGTCGAAGCCCTTGCCGCCGTCGTAGTAGTCCCTTGCGCCGATGTTTTCCGACAGCGTGAAATTGACCGTGTCGTCACCTTTGTCAGCGAAGATGCGGTCGCTGCCGGCACCGCCATCCAGAAGATCGTTGCCCTTGCCGCCGAAGAGGAAGTCGTTGCCGTCGTCGCCGAAGAGCTGGTCGTTGCCCTTGCCGCCGAAGAGGAAGTCGTTGCCGTCGCCGCCGAAGAGTTGGTCGTCGCCCTTGCCGCCGAAGAGAAAGTCTTTGCCGCCGCGGCCGTCGAGGATGTCGTCACCTTTCCTGCCGAAGATGATGTCCAGGCGGTCGGTGCCCGTAAGGATGTTGTCCTCGTTCGTGCCGGAAACTACGAAGCGCTTGAACATGTCGGCTTGTCCGTTTCAAATGGCGTCTATGAGACGCGGTTGCATTATGGGCAGAGGGCCCTCGCGGCGTGTGTCAGAAACCTTGTGCAGCGTGCCAAAATCCCTGCGCGAAGTCAGGAAGTTTCCTTGGGCAATTAACCAAGCGAATTATGCCGCCTCCGCACCGGACCCGGCAATCCACCGACGGCTGTAAAGAAGCGTAAAATCGCTGGCGGCTGAAGCACTTATGGTGCCCGCACGCGAAGCACCCCGCCGCACTGGACTCCAAGCGCTCCAATGACCAACGTCGCCGACATCGCCAAGCTGGTCGCGGGAGCCTCGCTCGACGCCGATCCGGCCGAAACGCGGGAGTGGCTCGAGGCGCTCGACGCGCTCGTCGCCGCCGCCGGCAAGGAGCGCGCGCGCTACGTCATGGGGCGGCTCACCGAGCACGCCGGCGCGCTCGACGTGCAGACGCGGGCGCGCTTCAACACCCCCTACTGCAACACGATCTGGCCCCACGAGCAGCCGCCCTTCCCGGGCGATTTCACCATCGAGCAGCGCCTCGCCTCGATCATCCGCTGGAACGCCCTTGCCATGGTGGTGCGCGCCAACCGCGCGCACGCCGAGCTCGGCGGGCACATCGCGAGCTTCGCTTCCGCCGCGGACCTGTTCGAGGTGGGCTTCAACCACTTTTTCCGCGGCCACAATGCCCCGGGCGGCGCGGACCTGGTGTACTTCCAGCCGCACTCGGCGCCGGGGGTGTACGCGCGCGCCTTTCTCGAGGGGCGCCTCACGGAAGCGCAGCTCGACCGCTACCGGCGCGAGACCGGCGGCCAGGGGCTTTCCTCCTACCCGCATCCCTGGCTCATGCCGCAGTTCTGGCAGTTCCCGACCGGCTCGATGGGCCTCGGGCCGCTCAACGCCATCTACCAGGCGCGCTTCATGCGCTACCTGGAGCAGCGCGGCATCCTCGAGACGCGGGGCCGCAAGGTGTGGGCCTTCCCCGGCGACGGCGAGATGGACGAGCCCGAGTCGCTGGCGGGCCTGTCGATCGCGGCGCGCGAGGGGCTCGACAACCTGATCTTCGTCGTCAACTGCAACCTGCAGCGCCTGGACGGGCCGGTGCGCGGCAACAGCTCGATCATCCAGGAGCTGGAGGGCCTGTTCGCCGGCGCGGGCTGGAACGTGCTCAAGCTCATCTGGGGCAGCGACTGGGATCCGCTGTTCGCGCGCGACCACGAGGGCGTGATCCTCAGGCGGCTGCACGAGACGGTGGACGGCGAGTTCCAGACCTACGCCGCCACCGACGGGCGCTTCAACCGCGAGCACTTCTTCAACAAGTACCCGGAGCTGAAGGCGCTGGTGGCCGACCTTACGGACGACGACATCGACCGCCTGAAGCGCGGCGGCCACGACCCGGTGAAGATCTACTCCGCGTACCACGCGGCCGTGAACCACAAGGGCCAACCCACGGTGATCCTCGCCAAGACCAAGAAGGGCTACGGCATGGGCACCTGGGGGCAGGGCAAGATGGGCACCCACCAGCAGAAAAAGCTCGACGACGAGGCGCTGAAGGCGTTCCGCGACCGCTTCGCCCTGCCGCTCTCCGACGAGGAAGTGACCGGGCTCAAGTTCTACCGGCCCGCGGAGGGCTCGCCCGAGATGCGCTACCTGCAGGCGCGGCGCGAGCGCCTCGGCGGCTACCTGCCCGAACGCCGGACCCAGGGGACGCGGCTGCCGGTGCCTGCGCACGCGGCTTTCGCGAAGTTCCTGGAAGGCTCGGGCGGCCGCGAGCAGTCCACCACCATGCAGTACGTCCAGCTGCTATCGCAGCTGCTCAAGGATCCCGGCCTCGGCAGGCACATCGTGCCCATCGTCGCGGACGAGGCGCGCACCTTCGGCATGCAGTCGCTGTTCCGCAACGTCGCCATCTACGCACCGCACGGCCAGCTCTACGAGCCCGAGGACCGCGAGGAGCTGCTCTACTACAAGGAAGCGCAGGACGGGCAGATCCTGGAGGAGGGCATCACCGAGGCGGGCGCGCTCGCCTCGTGGATCGCGGCGGCCACCAGCTACAGCACGCACGGCGTGCCGATGCTGCCCTTCTACATCTTCTATTCGATGTTCGGCTTCCAGCGCGTGGGCGACCTGATCTGGGCGGCGGCGGACTCGCGCTCGCGCGGTTTCCTGGTCGGCGCGACGGCGGGCCGCACGACGCTCGCGGGCGAGGGCCTGCAGCACCAGGACGGCTCGAGCCACCTCGTCGCCTCGACCGTCCCGAACTGCATCGCCTACGATCCCTGCTACGGCTACGAGCTCGCCGTCATCCTGCAGGACGGCGCGCGGCGCATGCTCGAGGCCGATGAGGATGTTTTCTACTACGTCACGGTGATGAACGAGAACTACGCGCATCCGGCGATGCCCGCGGGGGCCGAGGAAGGCATCCTGAAGGGAATGCACCGCGTGCGCGCCGACGCCAAAGGGAGGAAGCACGTACGGCTGCTGGGCGCTGGCGCCATCCTGCGCGAGGCCTTGGCTGCGGCGGATGTGCTGGAAAAAGAGCACGGCGTCGCCGCGGAAGTGTGGTCGGTGACGAGCTTCACCGAGCTGCGGCGCGACGGCCGGGGGTCGAAGAAGGCCTGGGTAGCGCAGTGCCTCGAGGGCGGCAAGGGCCCGGTGATCGCGGCGAGCGACTATGTGAGCGCGCTCGCCGACCTGATCCGGGAGTGGGTGCCGGGGCGCTACGTGACGCTCGGCACCGATGGCTTCGGGCGCAGCGACACGCGCGCGGCGCTGCGCGCGCACTTCGGCGTGGACCGCGCGGCGATCGTGCGCGCGGCGCTGGGCGCGCTCGGCTAGGCGGGCTCGAACTCCATCAGCAGGTGGCCCGGCGCGACCTGGGCGCCCTGTGTGACATGCACCGCCTTGACGCGGAGCGCGGCCGGCGCGGCGAGCGTGTGCTCCATCTTCATCGCTTCGAGCACCAGCAGCGCGCCGCCGGCTTCAATTCTGTCGCCCGTCTTGGCGTGCACTGCGACCACGCGGGCATTCATCGGCGCGGCGAGCTTGCCATCGGCAAGGCCGGCGGTGGCGCGCGCAGGTGGATCCATGATGGTGTCGCGCCAGGTGTAGCTGTGGCCGTCGAGCGCGAAATGCAGCGCGCGTTCCTCCAGGACCCACGGCGCGGAAGGCAGCTCCGTGCGGCCCATGTTGCTCCAGCCCGCCCACTCGCCGTAGCCCGCGGCTGCGGCGCAGGCTGACGCGTACAGACCGCGCGCGAGCACTTCGTCCAGCTTTGGCGATTGCCACCCCGCGAAGCGCTCGCTGATGAGCGATGTGGTAGCACCGCAGGTGGAGAATTGCGGGTCGCGAACCACTGCGGCGAGAAAAGACTTGTTGGTGGTCACGCCGAGCGCGAGGGTGGCATCGAGCGCCGCGGCGAGCTTTTCGCGCGCCTCGTCGCGCGTGCGGCCGTGCGCGACGAGCTTGGCGAGAAGCGAATCGTAATGGGGCGGGATCTCGATGCCGCTCTCGAGCGCGTGGTCCACGCGCACGCCGGCGGCCGGCCGCCACAGCGCTAGCCTGCCCGATTGCGGCAGGAAATGCTGCGCCGGATCCTCGGCGCAAAGCCGCGCCTCGAGGGCGTGGCCGTCGAAGCGGATGTCTTCCTGCCGCAGGGGCAAGGGTTCCCCGGTAGCGATGCGCAGCTGCCACTCGACCAGATCGAGCCCGGTCAGCAGCTCCGTCACCGGGTGCTCGACCTGCAGGCGCGCGTTCGCCTCGATGAACCAGAAGCCGCCCTTCTCATCGAGCAGGAACTCCACCGTGCCCGCGCCGACGTGGCCGGCGGCGCGTGCCACGGCGACGGCCGCCGCGCCGAGTTTCGCCCGCAGCTTCGCGTCCACCGCGGGCGAGGGCGATTCCTCGATCAGTTTCTGGTGCCGGCGCTGCACCGAGCAGTCGCGCTCGCCGAGGTGGATGCAGTTTCCGTGGATATCGGCGAACACCTGCACTTCCACGTGGCGCGGGGCAAGGATGGCTTTCTCCAGCAGCAGGCGGCCGTCGCCGAACGCGTGCTCGGCCTCCGATCTGGCGGAAGCCAGTGCCGAGTCCAACTCCTTCGCGGAGCGCACGAGGCGCATGCCGCGCCCGCCGCCGCCGGCCACGGCCTTGATGACAAGCGGGAACTCGGGCTTGCCTTCGTACGTGGGCAGAACCGGAACGCCGGCGCCCGCGGCAAGCTTCTTCGCATTCGCCTTGTCGCCCAGAGCGCGCATCGCTGCCGGCGGCGGACCGACCCAGACGCGGCTCGCCTTCTGCACCCGCTCGGCGAACTCCGCATCCTCCGAGAGGAATCCGTAGCCCGGATGCACCGCTTCGCCTTCGGCCTTCAAGATTGCGTCGATGTTGAGGTAGGACTCGCGCGGCGCGGCACCGCCGATGTGCAGCGCTTCGTCGCAGGCGCGCACGTGCGGCGCGTCGCGGTCGGCGTCCGAGTACACGGCGATGGTGCGCAGTCCCATGCGCCGCGCGGTGCGCGCGACGCGCAGCGCGATCTCGCCGCGATTGGCGATGAGCAGGCTCGCGAACACTCAGTCCTTCTTGATGTGCTTCGAGGGCAGGATGCCCATGTATTTGCAGATGATGCCGAGCATCACCTCGTCGGCGCCGCCGCCGATCGAGCCGAGGCGCCCATCGCGGTAGGCGCGCGACACCGGGTTGTCCCAGGTGTAGCCCATGCCGCCCCAGTACTGCAGGCAGGCGTCCGACACTTCGCGGCGTAGCCGCCCGGACTTCAGCTTCGCCATCGAGGCGAGCTCGGTGACGTCCTCGCCCGCGACGTACTGCTCGCAGGCGCGGTAGGTAAGCGCGCGCAGCGCCTCGACCTCGGTCTTCAGCTCCGCGAGGCGGTAATGCACGTACTGGAAGTCGAGCACCGTCTGGCCGAACATCTTCCTCTCGCGCACGTACTCGATGGTGTCCTCGATGGTGCGCGTGAGTCCCTGCACCGTGGTCGCTGCCGACCACAGGCGCTCCTCCTGGAACTGCTGCATCTGGTAGGTGAAGCCGAAGCCCTCCTCGCCGATGCGGTAGCGCTGCGGCACGCGCACGTCGTCGAAGTGGATGAGGCCGGTGTCGGAGGACATCATGCCGATCTTGCGGATCTTCTTCGCCTTGACCACGCCCTTGGTATTCATCGGCACGCAGATCAGCGTCTTGTTCTTGTGCGGCGCGCCTTCCGAGGTGTTGGCGAGCAGGCACATCCAGTCGGCCTGCAGGCTGTTGGTGATCCACATCTTCGCGCCGTTGATGACGTAGTCGCCGCCGGCTTTCTTCGCGATCGTCCTGATCGAGGCCACGTCCGAGCCAGCGCCGGGCTCGGACACGCCGATGCAGGCCACGTAGTCGCCCGAGATCGAGGGCGCGAGGAACTGCCTGCGCAGCTCGTCGGAGCCGAAGCGCGCGAGCGCCGGCGTCGCCATGTCGGTCTGCACGCCGATCGCCATCGGCACGCCGCCGCAGCGGATGTGGCCGAGCGTCTCGGCCATGACCATGGCGTAGCTCCAGTCGAGGCCCGCGCCGCCGTAGGCCTCGGGCTTGGTGAGCCCCAGCATGCCGAGGTCGCCGAGCTTCTTGAAGACCTCGTGCGCCGGGAACTGCTCCGCCGCCTCCCACGCGTCGACGTGCGGGTTGATCTCCTCGTCGATGAGGCGCTTCAGGTTGCGCCGGATCTCTTCGTGCTCTTGCGTGAATTTCATGCCGCCTCCCAAATGGGGACAGTCCCCATTATTCCGCTCTGCGAAAAAATGGGGACTGTCCCCATTTAGGGTCTTGCGACGCCGAACTGCATGGGGCGCAGCGTCCTCGCGTCGCCGTCCTTGCAGATGGAAAGCGCGTAGCCGAGGACGTTGCGCGTATCGCGCGGGTCGATGATGCCGTCGTCGAGCATGAGCGCCGAGGTGGCGAAGGCGCTTTGCTGGCGCTCGAAGTTCTCCACGATCTTCGCCTTCATCGCGTCGATCTGGTGGTGGTCCACGTCCTGGCCTTTGCGCTTCATGCCGGCCTCCATGACGATCGCCATGGTGAGCGCGGCCTGCTCGGCGCCCATCACCGCGGTCTGCGCGTTCGGCCAAGAGAAGAGAAAGCGCGGCCGGTAGGCGCGCCCGCACATGCCGTAGTTGCCCGCGCCGAAAGAGGCGCCGCACATGAGCGTGATCTGCGGGACATTCGCGTTCGACACCGCCTGGATCATCTTCGAGCCGTGCTTGATCATGCCGGCCTCTTCCGACGATCTTCCGACGATGTAGCCGGTGGTGTTCTGCAGATAGAGGATCGGCAAGCCCGCCTGGCAGCAGGACTGGATGAAGTGCGTGGCCTTGTTCGCGCCCGCCGGGTCGAGCGGGCCGTTGTTGGTGACGATGCCTGCGCGAAAGCCCTGCAGCGCCGCGTGGCCGCACACGGTCGCCGGCCCGTAGTCGGGCTTGAAGTCGAGGAAGTCGGAATCGTCGACCATCCTCGCCAGTGCTTCGCGCATGTCCACGGGCTTGCGGTAGTCCTCGGGAATGAGACCCAGCAACTCGTCGGCCGGAAAGCGCGGCGGCTTGCCGCCCGGCGTGAACGACGATTTCCAGTCGAGCCGCGAGAGCACCTCGCGCGCGTAGCGGATGCCGTCGGCGTCGTCCTCGGCGAGGTATTCGCCGAGGCCCGAGACGTGCGTGTGCATCACCGCGCCGCCGAGCTCTTCGTCGGTGGCGATCTCGCCGGTGGCGGCTTTGAGGAGCGGGGGCCCCGCGAGGAAGGCCTTGGCGCGCCCGCGCACCATGATCACGTAGTCGGAAAGCCCCGGCATGTACGCGCCGCCCGCGGTCGAGGAGCCGTGCACTACCGTCACCACGGGCAGGCCCGCGGCGGAAAGCTTCGCGAGGTTGTAGAAGATCGCGCCGCCGTGGATGAACCCTTCCACGCGGTACTTGAGGAGATTCGCGCCCGCGGATTCCACCAGGTGCACGAATGGCAGGCGGTTCTCGAGCGCGAGCTCCTGTGCGCGCAGCAGCTTGTCCCGCCCCATGTGCTGGATGGCGCCGGCGTCGATGCCCGAGTCGCTCGCCACCACCATCACGCGCACCTCCGAGACATAGCCGATGCCCGCGACCATGCCGCCGCCGGGAACGGTCTTCTGCGGGTCGGGATCGTCGAGGCAGTAGCCGGCCATGGACGAGAGCTCGAGCCAGGGCGCGCCGGCATCGAGCAGGCGCGCGAGGCGCTCGCGCGGCAGGAGCTGTCCGCGCTTATCGAAGAGCGGCTTCGCTTTCGCGGACGCCTCGCGTGTGTGCGCTTCCAGCGCTCGCAGCCGCTCGATCAACAGCAGCAGGCTCGTGCGGTTGCGCTGGAACGCCGCGCCCGCGGGGTCGAGCTTCGAGGCGATCGCCGGCATCAGCCGAGATGAAAGAAAAGCATTTGCTTGGTCAGTGTCCACCAATGGAATATCATCCGTCAATGATCCCCCGGACCCTGTTTTCCCCCGAGCACGAGACCTTCCGCGACAGCGTGCGCCGCTTTATGGAAGAGGAGGTGGTGCCGCACGACGAGCGCTGGCAGGAGCAGGGGTACGTCGATCGCGAGGTGTGGAAAAAAGCGGGCGCGAACGGCTTCCTGTGCTGCTCCATGCCCGAGGAATACGGCGGCGCGGGCGCGGATCGCCTGTACAGCATGGTGCTCATGGAAGAGCAGGCGCGCGCCAACAACTCCTCGCTCGGCTGGGGCCTGCACTCCGAGATCGTCGCGCCCTATCTCCTGCGCTACGGCAGCGAGCCGCTCAAGAAGAAGTACCTGCCGAAGATGGCCTCGGGCGAGATGATCGGCGCCATCGCCATGAGCGAGCCCGGGGCGGGCTCCGACCTGCAGGCGGTGAAGACCACCGCGTCGAAGAAAGGCGGCAAGTACGTCGTCAACGGCTCGAAGACCTTCATCACCAACGGCTGGCACTGCGACCTCGTCATCGTGGTGGCGAAGACCGATCCGGCGAAGGGCGCGAAGGGCACGAGCCTGGTCGTCGTGGATACCTCGATGAAAGGCTTCAGCAAGGGCAAGCGGCTGAAAAAGCTCGGCCTCAAAGGCCAGGACACGGCCGAGCTCTTCTTCGACAACGTGGAAGTGCCGGCGGAGAATCTCCTCGGCCAGGAAAACAACGGCTTCATCTATCTCATGCAGGAGCTGCCTTGGGAGCGCATGCAGATCGCCGTCGCCGCGGTGGCGAAGGCCGAAGCGGCGGTGGAGTGGACCAAGGCCTACGTCACCGAGAGGAAGGCCTTCGGCAAGCCGGTGGCGAGCTTCCAGAACACGCGCTTCAAGCTCGCCGAGCTCGCCACCGAGACGCAGGTGGCACGCGTCTTCGTCGACCGCTGCATGGAGCTCCTGCTCGAGGAAAAGCTCGACACGGCCACCGCGTCGATGGCCAAATACTGGGTGACCGACCTCGAGTGCAGGGTGATCGACGAGTGCCTGCAGCTGCACGGCGGCTACGGCTTCATGTGGGAGTTCCCCATCGCGCGCGCCTACGCGGACGCGCGCGTGCAGCGCATCTACGGCGGCACCAACGAGATCATGAAGGAAGTCATCTCCCGCTCGCTGGGGCTGGGAGGAGAGAAATAGGGGACTGACCCCATTTTCGTTTTGTGAAAATGGGGTCAGTCCCCTTTTACGGAGACAGACATGGCCAAGAGCGCACACGAAGCGATGATCTTCGACGCGATCCGCACGCCGCGCGGCAAGGGCAAGCGCGACGGGTCGCTGTATGAAGTGAAGCCGGTGACGCTGCTCGCCGGCGTGCTGCAGGAGCTGCAGCGCCGGCACGATTTCGATACCGGCGAAGTCGAGGACGTGGTGATGGGCTGCGTCACGGCCTCGGGCGAGCAGGGCTCTTGCATCGCCAAGACCGCGGCGCTCGCCGCGGGCTGGGATTGGAAGGTGCCGGGGTTCCAGCTCAACCGCTTCTGCGCCTCGGGCCTCGAAGCCGTGAACCTCGCCGCGCAGAAGGTGCGCTCGGGCTGGGAGGATCTCGTCGTCGCGGGCGGCATCGAGTCGATGTCGCGCGTGCCCATGGGCTCGGACCGCGGCGCCTGGGCCTGCGACCCGCAAACGAGCATCGATACCGCCTTCATCCCGCAGGGAATCAGCGCCGATCTCATCGCCACGCTCGAAGAATTCTCGCGCCACGAGGTGGACGAGTTCGCGCTCAAGTCGCAGAAGAAGGCCGCCGCGGCGCGGGAAAGCGGCCGCTTCAAGAAGTCCGTCGTGCCGGTGAAGGACGCCGTCGGCGACGTGATCCTCGATCACGACGAGTTCATCAAGCCGCACACCACCAGGGAAGGCCTCGCCGCGCTCAAGCTTTCCTTCGACAAGGTCGGCGAGATGGGCTACGACGCGGTCGCCATCCGCCGCTACCCGATGGTCGAGCGCATCCGCCACGTGCACACCGCGGGCAACTCCTCGGGCATCGTCGACGGCTCGGCGGCGGTGCTCATCGGCACCGAGAAGAAGGGCAAGTCCCTCGGCCTCAAGCCGCGCGCGCGCATCGTCGCGGCGGCGCTCTCGGGCGCCGATCCCACGATCATGCTCACCGGGCCGATGCCCGCGGCGAGGAAGGCCCTCGAGAAGGCGAAGATGAAGATCGGCCAGATCGATCTTTTCGAGGTGAACGAGGCCTTCGCCGTGGTGCCGATGAAGTTCATGAAGGAAATGGGCGTGCCCGAGGAAAAGGTGAACGTGAACGGCGGCTCCATCGCCATGGGCCACCCCCTGGGCGCCACCGGCGCCATGATCCTCGGCACGCTCATCGACGAGCTTGAGCGCAGGAAGCTCCGCTACGGCCTCGCCACGCTGTGCGTAGGCGGCGGCATGGGCATCGCGACGATCGTCGAGCGCCTGTAGATGCCCGTCCGCTACGAAAAGGGCGACGACGGCGTCGTCACCCTGACCTTCGACGCCCCCGGCGCGCCGGTCAACACCATGACGCAGGCGTGGCAGGAGGCATTCGCCGCGGCGGTGGCGCGCCTGGAGAAGGAAAAGGAGTCGATCGCCGGCGTGATCCTCTGTTCGGCGAAGAAGACGTTCTTCGCCGGCGCGGAGCTGAAGGACGTGCTGAAGTTCGGCCCCGATGACGGTGCCAAGGTGTTCGAGTGGATCCAGGCCGCGAAGGCGCAGTTCCGCAAGCTCGAGCGCCTCGGCAAGCCCGTGGTCGCCGCGCTCGAAGGCGCCGCGCTCGGCGGCGGCTGGGAGCTCGCGCTCGCCGCGCACTGCCGCATCTGCCTGAACGACGAGAAGATCGAGCTCGGACTGCCCGAGGCGACGCTGGGCCTGCTGCCCGGTGCGGGCGGCGTGACGAAGACGGTGCGCCTCCTCGGCCTGCAGGCGGCGCTGCCCATGCTGATGGAAGGCAAGACGATGCGCCCCGCAGAAGCGGCGAAGCTCGGCTTCCTGCAGGGGCTCGCCGCGAGCCGCGAGGACCTCTTGCGCATGGCGCGCGAGTGGATCGCGAAGAACCCCGCGCCGAAGCAGCCCTGGGACGAGGAGAACTACCGTATACCCGGCGGCACGCCGGCGAGCCCGCGGATCGCGCAGATGCTCAGCATCGCCCCGGCGATGCTGATCGAAAAGACGCGCGGCCTGTACCCCGCGCCCGAGGCGATCATGGCCGCGGCGGTGGAAGGCGCGAGCGTCGACTTCGACACGGCGCTGCGCATCGAATCGCGCTATCTCGCCAAGCTCGCCGTCGGGCAGGTGGCGAAGAACCTGATCACGCTCTTTTTCAACCGTACCGCGATCCGCTCGGGCGCCTCGCGCCCGAAAGCCGTGCCGAAGTGGAAGGCGACGCGGGTCGGCATTCTCGGCGCGGGCATGATGGGCGGCGGCATCGCCTGGGCGAACGCGAGCCGGGGCGTGCCCTGCGTGCTGAAGGACATGACGCTGGAGCAGGCGAACAAGGGCAGGGCCTACAGCGAGGCGCTGGCGGCGAAGCGCAACCGCCCGCAGATTCCGGAGCTGATCAAGCCCACGGCGAATGCGCAGGACCTCGCCGGTTGCGACCTGATCATCGAAGCGGTGTTCGAGAAGCGCGAGCTCAAAGCGCAGGTGACGAAGGAGGCCGAACCGATGCTGGCGCGAGGCGGCATCTTCGCGTCGAACACTTCCACGCTGCCGATCACGGGTCTCGCGCAGGCAGCGCAGAAGCCCGAGAACTTCATCGGCCTGCACTTCTTCTCGCCCGTGGACAGGATGCAGCTGGTCGAGATCATCAAGGGGAAGCAGACCTCGGCGGAGACGCTCGCGCGCGCCTACGACTACGTGCAGCAGATCGGCAAGATCCCCATCGTGGTGAACGACGCGCGCGGCTTCTACACCAGCCGCACCTTCGGCACCTTCGTCGCCGAGGGCTGCGCGATGCTCGTCGAGGGCATGCCGGCGGCAGTGATCGAGAATGCCGGCAGGCTTGCGGGCATGCCGGTGGGGCCGCTCGCGGTGATCGACGAGACCTCGATGTCGCTCTCGGTCGCCGTCATGGAGCAGATGAAGGCCGACCTCGAAGCGGAAGGGAAGAAATACACGCCGCAGCCGGGGCAGGAGGTGATCGTGCGCATGGTGAAGGAGTTCAAGCGGCCGGGGCGCGCGGGCGGTGGCGGCTTCTACGAGTATCCGCAGGAAGGGAAGAAATATCTCTGGCCCGAGCTGGCGAAGATCTTCGGCAGGAAAAACGCGAAGTGGGACTTCGAGGAGCTCAAGGAGCGGCTGCTCTACCGCCAGGCGATCGAGACCGCGAGGTGCCTCGAGGAGGGCGTGCTCGAGCACGTGCACGACGGCAATATCGGCTCGGTGTTCGGCATCGGCTTTCCCGCCTGGGCGGGCGGCGCGCTGCAGTACGTGAACCACGTGGGGACGAAGAAATTCGTCAAGCGCGCCGACGAGCTGGCGAACAAAGTCGGCCCGCGCTTCGCACCGCCGAAGCTGCTGCGCGACCTGGCGGCGAAGGGCAAGCCCGTCGCCTGATGGCGCTGCCGCCGGCCCCGCAGACGTGATCCTCGATATCCAGCAGCGCGGCCGCGCGGCCTGGCTGTGGATGAACCGGCCGGATGCGCGCAACGCGCTCAACGACGAGCTGATCGCGGCGCTGGAGACGGCGCTCGACGTTGTGGAAAAGGACGCCGCGGTGCGCGTCCTGGTGCTCGCCGGCCGCGGGCCCGCGTTCTGCGCGGGCGGCGACCTGGCGAAGATGGAAAAGGCGGCGAAGATGACGAAGGCGCGCTCGCGCCGCGAGGCGTCGCGCTTCGCGAAGTTCCTCTATCGCCTGCACAGCTTCCCCAAGCCCGTGGTCGCGCGCGTGCACGGGCCGGCGTTCGCCGGCGGCATGGGCCTCGTCGCGGCCTGCGACCTCGTCGTCGCGTCCGAAGAGGCCGAGTTTGCGCTTCCGGAGACGCGCCTCGGTCTCGTGCCGGCGATGATCAGCCCGTACCTCGTGCGCGCCATGGGCGCGGCGCAGGCGCGGCGCTACATCCTGACCGGGGAGCGGCTTTCCGCACGCGAAGCGCAGCGCATCGGTTTCGCGCAGGAGTGCGCGGCGGCGGCGGAACTTGATGCCGTGGTCGGCAGGCTGTGCGAAAGGCTGGCGCTGGCCGGGCCCGAGGCCCTGGCGCGCGCGAAGAAGCTCCTGCTCCGCGTGGAAAGCGCGCCGCTCACGCCGCAACTCGCCGCGCAGACCGCCGCCGCGCTCGCCGATGCGCGCGCGGGGGCGGAGGCGCGCGAAGGCATCCGCTCGTTCCGCGAAAAGCGCAAGCCCTCGTGGCAGTAGCTGCGATAACATCGGATTCCTTAATTGCAGGGAATCCCGCATGAACAAGCGCATCGTCCTCGCCAGCTACCCGGAAGCCTGGGTCACCGAGGCCAATTTCCGCCTCGAGACCACTGCCGTCCCGAAGCCCGCCGAAGGCGAGGTTCTGGTGAAGAACCTGTGGCTCTCGCTCGACCCGTACATGCGCGGCCGCATGAGCCAGCAGAAGAGCTACGTCAAGGGCGTCGAGATCGGCGAAGTGATGAGCGGCGAGACCGCCGGCGAGGTGGTCGAGTCGAAGCACCCGAAATTCAAGCCTGGCGACAAAGTGACCGCGCCCTCGGGCTGGCAGCTCTACTGGAGCGGCAAGGGCGATCTGCTCACGAAAGTCGATGCCGCGAAGGCGCCGCTGTCCTATTTTCTCGGCTGCCTCGGCATGCCCGGGCGCACGGCGTACTTCGGCATGAAGGACATCTGCGCGCCTAAGCCCGGAGAAACGGTGGTCGTGTCCGCCGCGTCCGGGGCGGTGGGCAGTGTCGTCGGCCAGCTCGCCAAGGCCTGGGGCTGCCGCGCGGTCGGCATCGCCGGCGGGAAAGCCAAATGCGATTACGTGACCAAGGACCTCGGTTTCAACGCCTGTGTCGACTACAAGGCGGGCGACCTGCACGGGCAGCTCAAGGCCGCCTGCCCGAAAGGCGTGGACGCCGATTTCGAGAACGTGGGCGGCGAGATCCTCGATACGGTGCTCAGGCTCATGAACCTGCGCGGCCGCATCGCCATTTGCGGCCTCATCTCGGACTACAACGCCAAGGAGCCCTACGGCGTGAAGATGTTCCGCTCGATCCTCGTCAACCGCCTCAAGGTGCAGGGCATGATCGTGTTCGACTGGCTGCAGCGCTACGCGGAGGCGAACCAGGCCTTGCTGGATCTCGTCGCGGGCGGCAAGCTCAAGTACCGCGAGTCGGTGGTGCAGGGGCTCGAGAACGCGCCCAGGGGCCTCATCGGCCTGCTCAAGGGCGAAAATTTCGGCAAACAACTGGTGAAACTCACATGATCGACCTCTATACCTGGCCCACGCCCAACGGGCACAAGATCCACATCATGCTGGAGGAGACGGGGCTGCCGTACAAGGTGATCCCGATCGACATCGGCGCGGGCGACCAGTTCAAGCCCGAGTTCCTCAAGATCTCGCCCAACAACAAGATGCCGGCGATGGTCGACTCGGACGGCCCGGGCGGCAAGCCCATGGCGCTCGCCGAGTCGGGCGCCATGCTTTTTTACCTGGCGTCGAAGACCGGCAGGTTCCTGCCCGACGATATCCGCAAGCGCTGGCAGGTGATGCAGTGGGTCATGTTCCAGATGGGCCATATCGGGCCGATGCTCGGCCAGGCGCACCATTTCCTCGGCTACGCGCCGGAGAAGATCGAATACGCGATCAACCGCTACAAGAACGAAGCCAATCGCCTCTACGGCGTGGTGGAGCGGCGGCTGAAGGAGTCGAAGTTCCTCGCCTGCGACGAGTACACCATCGCCGACATGGCGGCGATGCCCTGGATGCGTTTTCCCGAGCGCCAGGGCGTGAACATCGAGGAGTATCCCAACGTGCGCCGCTGGCGCGACGGCATCGCCGCGCGGCCGGCCGTGGAACGCGCGCTCAAGGTGCTCGCCGACCGGCGCCGCACCGAGATGACGCCGGAGCAGAAGGAGAACCTTTTCGGGGCGAAGCAATATGCCCGGCACTGAGCTGAAGGGGAAGGTCGCCTGGGTCACGGGCGGCGGTTCGGGCATCGGGCTCGCCGGGGCGAAGGCGCTCGCGGGCGCGGGCGCGCACGTGGTGATCTCCGGACGGACCGCACGCACCAACGACAGCGCCCTCGGCGAGCTGAAGAAAACCGGCAGCGCCGAGGCGACGCTGCTCGACGTCGGCGATCGCGCCGCGGTGGAGAAGACCGCGGCGGACATCGAGAAGCGCCACGGGCGCATCGACATCCTGGTCACCAGCGCCGGCACCAACATCGGCGGCGGCAAGAGAAACCTTAAGACCATGACGCTCGAGGGCTGGGACGACGTGGTCAGGATCAACCTGAACGGTCTGTTCTACTGCTGCTATGGCGTGATTCCCGGCATGCGCGTGCGCAAAGACGGGGTCATCATCAACATCTCCTCGTGGGCCGGGCGCTATGCGAGCGTGCTGACGGGCCCCGCCTACAACGCCACCAAGCGCGCGGTGATCGCGGTGAGCGAGTCCATCAACATGGAGGAGTGCGCAAACGGCATCCGCGCTACCTCCATCCTGCCGGGCGAGGTCGCCACGCCGATCATGGAAAAGCGTCCGGTGCCGCCCACGGCGGAGGAGCGCGCGCGCATGGCGCAGGCCGAGGACTTCGGTAAGGCGATCCTCTTCATCGCCACGATGCCGGCGCGCACCTGCGTGAACGAGCTCATCATGGCGCCGACCTGGAACCGCTTTTACCTCGGCGGGCTGGAGAAAAAATAGTCTTCCTGCGCGTCACCCTGCCGTTCCTGGCGGGGTATTTCATTTCCTATGTGTACCGCTCGGTCAACGCCATCATCGGGCCCGAGATCGCGCGCGAGCTCGGGCTCTCGGCCGCGGGCTTGGGGCTGCTCACGGCCATCTACTTCTTCGCCTTCGCCGTGTTCCAGCTGCCGCTCGGGGTGCTGCTCGACCGCTACGGCCCGCGGCGCGTCAACGCCAGCATGCTGCTCGTCGCCGCGGCCGGCGGCGCGTGGTTCGCCCTCGGCAGCAGCGCCGCCGAGCTCACCGCGGCGCGCGGCCTGATCGGCCTGGGCGTCTCGGGCTGCCTGATGGCCGCCTTCTCGGCCTTTGCCCTGTGGTACCCGCCGGAGCGCATCGCCACCATGAACGGGGTCGCCTTCACGAGCGGCATGCTGGGCGCCGTGGTCGCAACGGTACCGCTCGAGATGCTGCTGCGGGTGCTGCACTGGCGCGAGGTTTTCGCGGGCATCGTCGCGCTCAACATCGCCGTGAGCCTGCTCCTGTACCTGGCGGTGCCCGAGCGCACCGCCACGCAGCGCGGCGAAAGCGTGGGCGCGCAGCTGCGCGGATTCGCCGCGCTCGCCCGGGACGCCGGGTTCTGGCGCGTGGCCTTGTGCATCGGCGCGAGCCAGCTGGCCGCGGTGTCGCTCTCCACGCTCTGGGTGGCGACCTGGCTGCGCGACGTCGCGGGCTACAGCCCGGCGCAGGTGGCGCGCGCGCTCCTCGTGTTCAGCGTCGCCATGATGCTCGGCTACGTCGGTTTTGGCAGGGCGGCCGACGTGCGCGTGCGCAGCGGCCGCAGCACGCTGCCGCTGCTGGCCGGCGGCGTGGCGGCAGCTTCCGTGTGCCTTGCGCTCCTCGCGCTGGGCGTGCGTACCGGCGCGCTCGCGCTTTGGAGCCTGTTCTTCTGCTTCTCCACGGCGGTGGTGCTGTCCTACTCGCTCTTTTTGCGCCGCTATCCGCGGCACATGGTGGGGCGCGTGAACACCGCGCTGAACGTCTTCGTCTTCGTCGGCATGTTCAGCGGCCAGGCGGCGGTGGGGCTGCTCCTCAGCCTGTGGCCGCAGACGGCGGCGGGCTACGCGCCCGCGGCCTATCCCTGGGCGCTCGGCATGCTTTGGCTCACGCAGCTCGCCGGACTCGCCTGGCTGTGGTCCGGCCGCAGGCTCCTCGCCGCGGGCTAGGCCTCGAGGTAGATGTCCCGGTAGGACGTGTACACGGAGGCGATGAGCACCGGCCCGAGCACCAGCCATCCCAGGCCGACGGGAACCGAGGCGAGGATCGCGAGCACGAGCCCGATAAGGCCGTAGACCAGGAACGGCACGATGTTCTTCAGGCAGCCGACGAAACTCTCCTTCATCGCCTCCACCGGGCCGCGCTCGTGAAACACCACCAGCGCCGGCGCGAACCACAGCGCCATCACGAGCGGCAGCAGCAGCGCAAACATGACGAGCATGGCGAGCGCCATCGTGATCATGGCTTCCGGCGGGGCATCGGGGCCGGGGCCGCCGCCGAACATCGTGAACATGCCGAGGCCCATCACCACCGCGACGAGAATGCCGACGGCGAAGGAAATGCCGAGGGAGATCGCGCCCACGGCGATGAGCGTGCCGAAGCGCTCGCGGAATCCGGCGAACAGGTGCCCGAACTCCAGGTGGCCGCCCTCGGCGAGGGCGCGGCAGCCGAGCAGCAGCCCCGCGCTCAACACCGGCCACAGCAGGGAGTTGGCAAGCGGGCCGAGCAGCGGAATGAACGCCAGCACGAGCAGGATCACGAACAGCGCCACGGAGATGCCGATCCACAGGCCCGGCTGGCGCTTGAAAAGATCCCAGCCCTGCGCGATCCAGGACCAGCCCTGGCCCGCGGCGACCGCGCGGCCGCCGGGAATGAACTTGCCTTGCGGGGTGGCGGCGGGATCGGCGACCTTGGCGGCCGGCGCGGAATAGGGGTTGGCGGTCATGTCCGTGTCTCCTTTCAGGATTCCTTGTTGCGTACGCGCACCGTGCCGATGGCTTTCGCGACGAGCGAGCCGTCGGCGTTCTTTGCTTCTCCCTCGACGAAGGTCATGCTGCGCCCGTCCTTCAGCACGCGCGCCTCGGCGAGCAGCCGGTCGCCCTTGCCGCCGCCGATGAAGGACGTGGTCATGTCGATGGTGACCACGCCGACGGACTCCGGGTGCAGCGTGCGCGCCGCCGTGCACAGCGCCACGTCGAGCAGCGACATGATGACGCCGCCGTGCGCCGTGCCCAGGCTGTTGGTGAAGTGCCCGGGCAGCGCCATCGAGAGGCGCGCCGTGCCTGCGCCGAGCTCGTCGGTGGTGAGGCCGAGGTGCGCGACGAACGGGATCCGGTTCTGGTAGTCGCGCGTGTACTGCAGCTTCGCGTCGGCGCTCATAGGACGCTCGCCCCGCCGTCCACCGCGATCGCCTGGCCGGTGATGTGGCGCGAAGCCTCCGAGGCGAGCAGCACGACGAGGCCCTTCAGGTCCTCGTCGTTGCCGAGGCGCCGGGTGGGCGTCGTCTCCAGCACCAGCTTGGTCTGGAAATCGAGCGTTGCCCTGGTCATCCTCGAAGGAAAGAATCCCGGGCAGATGGCGTTCACGGTGATGCCGTGCTCGCCCCACTCGGCGGCGAGCTGGCGCGTGATGCCGACCACGCCGTGCTTGGTGGCGTTATAGGAAACCGTCTTCACCACTCGCGGGTCGCTCGCCATGAGGCCGGCGACCGAGGCGATGTTGACGATGCGGCCCCACTTCGAGGGGATCATGGACCTCTTGCCGATGAGCTGCGCCACGAGGAACGTGCCCGTCAGGTTGAGGTTGACGAGCTTGTCCCAGGCCTCGATGGGGTGATCCTCGGCGGGCGCGCCCCAGACGGCACCGGCGTTGTTGACGAGGATGTCGACCTTGCCGAGTTTCGCGAGGATCTGCTCCATGACGGGTGCAATCTGCTCGCGCTTGCCGAGGTCGCAGACCCAGGCTGCGGCCTCGATGCCCGCGGCCTTCAGGTGCGCCACCGCCTCGTCGAGCTCGTTCTGCTTGCGCGCCGTGAGCGCGAGCCGCGCGCCCATCTCGCCGAGCGCCTCGGCCATCTGCAGCCCGAGGCCGCGCGAGCCGCCGGTGACCAGCGCGACGCGCCCCTTCAGATCCAGAAGCTGCTTGACGTTCATGGCGAGCGATGCTGTTATCGTCGCGGCTATGCTAACACCGGAGCGCCGCGCGGCGTACACGCGCGCCCAGCTGGACAGGCTCATCGCGCCACGCTCGATCGCCGTCGTCGGCGCGTCGCCGCGCGCCGGTTCCTTCGGCATGCGCACGCTCGAGAACCTCGCGCGGTACGCGGGCGAGGTCTTCCCCGTGAACGCCAAGTACGAGCGCGTCGGCGAGCGGCGCTGCTACGCCGCGCTCGCGGCGCTGCCGTACCCGCCGGATTGCGTGGTGCTGGTGGTGCCGCGCAAGGGCGTGGAAACCGCGCTCGAAGACGCCGCCGCCGCCGGTGCGGGCGCGGCCATCGTCTACGCGTCGGGCTACGGCGAGATGGCGCACGAGGACGCGGCGCGCACGCAGCGGCGCCTCGCCGACATCGCGCGCGCCGCGCGGATGCCGATGCTCGGGCCGAACTGCATGGGCCTCGTCAACCACGCGCTGCGCGCCGGCATGACTTTCCTCTCGGAGTACGCGCGCACGCCGCGCAATCCGGGCTCCATCGCGGTGGTGAGCCAGTCCGGGGCGCTCGGCTATTCGCTCGCGCAGGCCTGGGACCGGGGCTTGGGCATCCGCTACTTCTTCTCGGCCGGCAACTCGGCGGACGTCGACGTCGCCGACCTCGTCGCGGCGATGGCGGAGGACCCGGAGGTCCGCGCCATCGCGTGCCTGTTCGAGGGCGCGCCGAGCGCCGCGCGCATGCTGGAGGCGGGCGAGCGCGCGCGCCGCGCGGGCAAGCCGGTGATCGTGTTCAAGCTCGGCCAGAGCGAAGACGGCGCCGCCGCCGCGCGCTCGCACACGGGCTCGCTCGCGGGCTCGGCGGTGGCGTGGCGCGCGCTCTTCGAGCGGGCGGGCTTCGTCGCGGTCGAGGACTTCGAGGCGCTGCTCGAGTACGCGGCTTTCTTCGCGGCGGCGGGCACGCCGGGCGCGCGCGGCGTGGCGGCCATCTCCGCATCGGGCGGCGCGGGCGTGATGGCCGCCGACAAGGCGGCCGCGCACGGCGTGCCGATGCCGCAGCCGCTGCCGGCGACCGTAGAGCGGCTGCGCGCCATCGTTCCGGAGTTCGGCGCCGCGCGCAATCCCTGCGATCCGACCGGGCAGGTGCTGAACGTTCCGGACTCGCTCGCGCGCTGCTGCCGCGCGCTGCTCGCGGACCCGCAATACGGCGTGCTCGTCGTGCCCGCCACCGTGGCGATCGTGGAAACGGCGCGGGATCGCGTGCCGGCGATGTCGGCGATCGCGCGCGAGCAGCCCAAGCCCGTGGCGCTGGTGTGGCTCTCGGAGTGGCTGCACGGCCCGGGTGCCGAGGACTACGAAAAAGACGAGAAGATCCCCGTGTTCCGCTCCATGGAGCGCTGCTTCGCGGCGATCGCGGCGTGGCACGCGCATGCGGACAGGAAGTTCGAGGACGCCCCGCGGCTTTCGCCGCTCGGGGCGGCGAAGGAGGCGCGCAAGCGCATCGCCGAGGCGAAGGGCAATCTCACGGAGAGCGAAGCCAAGCGCGCGCTCGCCGCCTACGGCGTGCCGGTGGTCGAAGAGCGGCTTACGCGCAACGCGGACGAGGCCGTGGCAGCGGCGCGCGCGCTCGGTTACCCGGTGGTGCTGAAGGCCGAGTCGCCGACGATCTTGCACAAGACCGAGCTCGGCGTGGTGAAGCTCGGTCTCGGCGACGAGACAGCGATGCGCCGCGCCTACGCCGAGATCGAGGCCGCGGCAAAGGGCCATGAGCTGCGCGGCATCCTGGTGCAGCCGATGCTGTCCGGCGTGGAGGTGATCGTCGGCGCGCGCATCGACCCGGTGGTCGGTCCCGTAGTGCTGGTGGGTTCCGGTGGGGTGCTGGTCGAGCTGGTGCAGGACAGCGTGGCGGCGCTGGCGCCGGTGTCGGCGCGGGAAGCGAAGGCGATGCTCGCGCGATTGAAAGGCTACAAGCTGCTCACGGGGTTCCGAGGCAGCGCGCCCGTGAATCTTGATGCGCTCGCCGACGCGATTGCGCGCGTCTCGGAGCTCGCGACCGACTTAGCCGGCGAGATCGAGGAGCTTGACGTGAACCCCTTGCGCTGCCACGCGCGCGGCGTCGCCGCGGTGGACGCGCTGATCGCCCGGCGCGGCTAGCCCTTGAGCTGCAGCGACTTGAGCTCCAGGAACTCCTCCAGCCCGTACACGCCCGCCTCGCGCCCGTGCCCGGACTGCTTGAAGCCGCCGAAGGGCGCGTTCATGTTGAACGCGCCGCCGTTCACGTCGATCTGGCCGGCGCGGATGCGCCGCGCCACGGCCTGCGCGTGCGCGTCGTCTTTCGACCAGACGGCCCCGGCGAGCCCGTAGGGCGAGTCGTTGGCGATCCTCACCGCTTCTTCCTCGTCCTTGTAGGGAATGATCGAGAGCACCGGCCCGAAAATCTCCTCCTGGGCGATGGTCATGGAGTTCCGCACTTTGCCGAAGATGGTCGGCTTGACGAAGTAGCCGCCCGGCACGCCTTCGGGCTGGTCCGCGCCGCCGGCGAGGAGCTCGGCGCCTTCCTCCACCCCCCTCTTGATGTAACTCCTGACGCGCTCGAGCTGCGACTGCGAGGAAAGCGGCCCCAGGCGCGTCGATTCCTGCAGCGGGTCGCCGAGGGTGAAGCCCTTGGCCGCCTCCACGGCGAGCTTCGCCGCCTCTTCGTACTTCGAGGCCGGCACGAGCATCCTCGTCAGCGCCGTGCAGGTCTGCCCGGAGTTGAGATAGCACCCGTTCACCGTGCCCTTCACTGCGGCGGCGAGGTCAGCATCTTCGAGGATGACGGAGGCGCTCTTGCCGCCCAGTTCCAGTGCCACGCGCTTCACCTGCTGCGCAGCGACTTCGGAGATGCGCTTGCCGGCGCGCGTCGAGCCCGTGAAGGAGATCATGTCGACGCGCGGGTGCTTGACGAGCGCCTCGCCCACCACCGGGCCGTAGCCGGTGACGAGGTTGAAGACGCCCTTCGGCAGCCCGGCGGCCTCCACCACCTCGGCGAGGATGAAGGCGTTGAAGGGTGCGATCTCCGAGGGCTTCAGCACCACGGTGCAGCCCGCGGCGAGCGCCGGCGCCACCTTGAGCGCGATCTGGTGCAGCGGATAGTTCCAGGGGGTGATGGCGCCGACCACGCCCACCGGCTCCTTGACCACCACAGAGTTGCCGACGCGCTCCTCGAACTTGAACTCGCGCGCGATCTTCGCGTAGTTGGCGAAATTGGCGATCGGCAGTCCCGCCTGGATGCGCCCGGCGAGCTTGATCGGCATGCCGACTTCCTGGGCAATGGTCTTTGCGATCTCGTCGGCGCGCGCCTTGAGGCCGTCGGCGATCTTCTGCAGGAATTCGCTGCGCCTCTCGGCGCTCGTCCGGCTCCAGCCCTCGAGCGCAGCGTGCGCCGCCGCGGCGGCGGCATCGATGTCGCGCTCGCCGCCGGCGGGGACCTTGCCCATGACCTCGCCGGTGCCGGCGCTATGCACGTCGATGGTTTCCTTCACGGAGGGGGCGACCCACTGGCCGCCGATGAAGAGCTTGTCTCGCATCAGCATGGGATAATCCTTGCAAGAGAAGGGCGGTACTTTAACGCTCCAGCGCAACCTGCTGCAACGAGGGAGAACCGTGCAGGGCTCCAGCCAGTTCCGACTGCTCGCCGAGCGCCGCTTCGGCCCGTTCTTCGGCGTGCAGTTCCTGGGCGCCTTCAACGACAACGTCTTCAAGCAGGCGCTGGTCATCCTGCTCGCCTACCAGACGGCGCGCTTCTCTGACATGTCCTCGGACACGCTGCAGAACCTGGCGCAGGCGCTGTTCATCCTGCCGTTCTTCCTCTTTTCGGCGACCGCCGGGCAGATCGCCGACAAGTTCGAAAAGTCCATGCTCATCACGATCACGGTGACGATCGAGCTCGCGGTGATGGCGCTCGGCGCGGTGGGCCTGTTCACGCGGAACCTGACGCTGCTTCTCGCGGCGCTGTTCCTCGGCGGGGTGCAATCGGCGCTCTTCGGGCCGGTGAAGTACGCGATCCTGCCGCAGCAGCTGAACGAGACCGAGATCGTCGGCGGCAACGGCATGGTCGAAATGGGCACCTCCATCGCCATCCTCCTCGGCATGGTCTACGGCGGCTGGATGATCACGCAGCCCGGCTGGGGCGTCGCCGGCGTTGCCGTGTCGGCGATGGCGTTCTCGGCCGCCGGCATCCTCGTTTCGCGCTTCATCCCGCGTTCGCCCGCGCCCGAGCCGGGGTTGAAGATCAACTGGAACCCGCTCACCGAGACCTGGCGCAACCTGAAGTTTACCGCGCAGAATCGCACCGTCTGGAACGCGATCCTCGGCATCTCCTGGTTCTGGTTCTACGGCGCGATGTTCATCACGCAGTTCCCGAACCTGTCGAAGAACGTGCTCGCCGCCAGCGAGCACGTGGTGACGCTGCTGCTCATCGTGTTCTCGGTCGGCATCGGGCTGGGGTCGCTGCTGTGCGAGCGACTCTCGGGCCGCAAGGTCGAGATCGGCCTGGTGCCCTTCGGCTCGATCGGCCTCACGCTGTTCGGCGTGGACCTGTGGCTTGCCGCCGAGATGCACGCGCCGCACGGCGCGCAGACGCTCGCCGAGTTCGCGCGCGACCCGTCGCACTGGCGCATGCTTGCCGACCTGCTCTTGATCGGCATCTTCGGCGGCTTCTACATCGTGCCGCTCTACGCGCTGGTGCAGACGCGCAGCGACCCCGCGCACCGCTCGCGCATCATCGCCGGCAACAACATCCTCAATGCGGCGTTCATCGTGGCGGCCGCGGCGCTCGCCATCGGCCTGTTCGCCGCGGGTCTCTCCATTCCGCAATTGATCCTGGTGACGGCGCTTCTCAATGCCGCGGTGGCGATCTACATCTATCTTCTGGTACCCGAGTTCCTGATGCGCTTTCTCGTCTGGATGCTGGTGCACTCGGTGTACCGGCTGGAGAAGAGCGGCCTCGAGCATGTTCCCGACGAGGGCGCGGCGCTCATCGTCGCCAACCACGTCAGCTTCGTCGATGCGCTGGTGATCGCCGCCGCGGTGCGCCGGCCGGTGCGCTTCGTCATGGACCACCGCGTCTTCAGGCTGCCGGTCCTCAACTTCGTGTTCCGCACCGGGAAGGCGATCCCGATCGCCGGCGCGAAAGAGGACCCGGCGATGATGGAGCGCGCCTTTGCAGAAGTGGCGCGTGCGCTGCGCGGGGGCGACGTCGTGTGCATCTTCCCCGAGGGCCGCATCACCGATTCGGGCGAGCTGTACCCGTTCCGGCCCGGGCTGAAGCGCATCCTCGAGCAGACGCCGGTGCCGGTGGTGCCGGTGGCGCTGCGCGGGCTGTGGGGGAGCTTCTTCTCGCGCGAAGGCGGCGCGGCCATGACGCGGCCTTGGCGCATGCGCCCGTTCGCGAAGATCGGGCTCGCGGTCGGAGAGCCGGTCGTGGCGGCCGCAGCGACGCCGGAAGGCTTGCGGGCCAAGGTGATCGAACTCCGTGGAGACTGGCGATGATGTACCGCTATCGTATCAAGCTTGCCGATACGCCCGCCGAGCGCGAGCAGGTGCACCGGCTCAACTACGAGACTTTCGTCGAGGAGATTCCGCAGCACGCGCCGAATCCCGAGCGGCGCCTCGTCGATCGCTTCGACGCAGAAAACGAATACGCGATCGCCCTCACGGGCGACGGCGAGCTGATCGCCATGCTCGCCTTGCGCGCGCAGCGTCCTTTTTCCCTCGACCAGAAGCTCGAGCATCTCGACGACTACCTGCCACCGCACCGTTCGCTTTGCGAGCTGCGCCTCCTCGCCGTGCGGCGCGAGCACCGCCACAGGGTCCTGCTGCGCGACCTCGTGGCGTTCACCGCGCAGCGCTGCGTGCAAGCGGGCCACGACCTGGCGGTGATTTCGGGCACCACGCGCCAGCTCGCGCTCTACCGGCACCTCGGCTTCGAGCCCTTCGGTCCGCGGGTCGGAGCGCCCGAGGCGCAGTTCCAGCCGATGGTTCTGTCCCTCGAGGGGCTGACGGCAAGCGCCGGAACCGTGCTCGGCGTGACCGGCGGCGCACGGGCGCCGCATGCGCCGGCGCGCTTCACGCCCGGGCCGGTGGCCGTGTCGGCCGCGACGCGCGCGGCGATGGCGGAGGAGGCCGCCGCGCACCGCTCAGGGGAGTTCGTCGCCCGCATCGCGCGGGTGCGGCGCGCGCTGTGCGAACTGACGGGAGCCAGTGATGCCGCACTGCTCGTCGGTACCGGCACGCTGGCCAACGACGCGGTTGCAGCGGCGCTGCGCGCGCGGCCGGGCAAGGGCCTCGTCCTGGCGAACGGCGAGTTCGGCGAGCGGCTTATCGAGCAGGCGCGCTGCGCCGGCCTCGAATTCGACGAACTGCGCCTGCCCTGGGGCGAGCCGTTTCCGGAGGCGACCGTGGCCGAAGCGGCGGCGCGCGGCGGCGCGAGCTGGCTCTGGGCCGCGCATTGCGAGACTTCGACCGGGGTGCTGAACGATCTCGAGGCGCTGAGGCGCAGCGCCGAGCTTGCGCGGGCGGCGCTGTGCCTGGATTGCGTCAGCTCGATCGGCACCGTGCCGGTGCGCCTTGACGGCGTCTGGCTGGCAAGCGCGAGCAGCGGCAAGGGACTGGCCGCGTACGCCGGGCTTGCCGCGGTCCTGGTGAACGGCGCCGCGCCACGCGCTGTGCCGCCCGCGGCGCGCTACCTCGACCTGGCGTACTGGCTGCGCCGCGACAGCGTTCCGTTCACGCATTCGTCGAACCTCGTCGCCGCCCTGGAGACGGCGCTGGCGCGCGTCGACTGGGATGCGCGCCTTCGCAATACGGCACGCGACGCACGGTGGCTGCGTGGCGCGCTCCGTGCGCAGGGTCTGGCGCTCGTTGCGCCCGAGGCCGCCGCGAGCCCGGGCGTCGCAAGCATCGCCCTGCCGGACGGCGCGCCGGCAGCCGAGGTCGGCGCGGCGCTGGCGCAGCGCGGATTCGAGATCGCGTGGCGCAGCGCCTACCTCGCGAGCCGCAACTGGGTGCAGGTGGCGCTGATGGGCGAGTACGACCGTGCCGCGCTTCGCCAGCTGCCCGGTGCGCTCGCGCAGGAAGTGCAGGCGCGCACGCGCAGCGGCGCCCGGGCCGCGTGAGCAAGGAGGACGAAGACCATGCACCATAATCGCCAGGACATCCTTGAATGGGCACAAGCGGGGCGCGTCGATGCGCCCAAGTTGCGCCGCGCGCTGCAGATCGGCGGGGTGCTCCCGGACCGCGCGCAATGGCGCGCCTTCCTCGACCGGCTGCTCCTGTGGCTCGGCGTCGTGATGCTTGCCGCGGGCGCCGTCTTCTTTCTGGCTTACAACTGGCACGATCTGGGCCGCTACGCCAAGTTTTCACTGGCCGAGGGCCTGATCCTGGCCGCCCTGGCGGTGCTCTGGCGGCAGGGCCTGGAGCGCATCTCGGGCAAAGCCGCCCTGCTCGCGGCGGCACTCTTCACGGGTGCGCTGCTTGCGCTCATCGGCCAGACCTATCAGACGGGGGCGGATACGTTCGAATTGTTCACCGTCTGGGCGGCGGCGATCCTGCCGTGGGTGCTGCTCGCGCGCTTCCCCGCGCTATGGGTGCTGTGGCTGGCGCTCGCCAACCTCGCGGTGGTGCTCTACTTTCAGGCGTTCCGCGGGCTGTTCGGCATGATCTTCGGGCCGGAGCGGCAGCTCTGGCTGCTCTTCGGGCTGAATACGCTCGCGCTCCTTGCATGGGAAGGGACGGCGCTAGCCGGTGTGGCTTGGCTGCGCGAGCGCTGGGCGGTGCGCCTGCTCGACACCGCAAGCGGCGGCTGCATAGCGGCGCTGGCAGTGATCGACATCTTCGACACAGACGGGATCGGCTGGGGTGTCGTCGCGTGGGTCGCGTGGCTTGCCGCCGCGTATGCCGCGTACCGGCACGCCGTCAAGGACCTCTTTGTGCTCGCGGGCGGGGTGCTGTCCGCCGTCGTGGTCGTCGCGGCGCTGCTCGGCAAGCTCATGCTGGACTCGAGAGCGGACGCGGGCGCGTTCCTCCTGATCGGCCTCGTGGTGATCGGCATGTCGGCGGCGGGCGGCTTCTGGCTGAAAAACGTGGCGCACGACGGGGAGGCCTCATGAGTCCCGCAAGCAGGGAAGCGCTCTGGGGCCGGCTGCGCGACGCCGGCCTGGTCGAAGGGGAGCCGCCGGCGGTGGCCGAATCGCGCTCGCCATGGTACGTGCGCGTGATGCTGGGCATCGCGGGCTGGATCGGCGCGCTGTTCCTGCTGGCGTTCGTCGGCGTGGGCTTCGCATTCGTGATGCGGAGCGCGACCGCGGCGTTCGTCGTAGGCGCGGCGGTCTGCGCCGGCGCGGCGTTGCTGTTCCGCGCTGCCCCGAAGATCGACTTCGTGAGCCAGTTCGGCCTCGCGGTCAGCCTCGCCGGGCAGGCGCTGATGGTATCCGGGCTGATGCAATGGTTCGGTCGCTCGTTCACGGCTGCGGCACTCGCCATCGCGCTGCAGCAGGCGCTGCTCTTCGTGCTGGTGCCCAATTTCATCCATCGCGTATGGACCTCCTGGACGGGCGCATACGCCGCGGTGTACGCGCTCGGCCATGCGGGGCTGCAGACGTTCGCCCCGGCCGCGGTGACCTTCGGGTTCCTGTGGCCGTGGCTCGCCGAGTTCGACCAGCCGCGCCGGGGCGAGTTGCTGCGCGCGGCCGGCTACGGGCTCGCGCTGGCTGCGGTGCAGACGGCGGTGATGCACGGCTCGCTCTGGGCAATGTGGCTGGCAGATTTGGGCGGGCGGCCTGCAATCGGGGGCGAGACCATGCCGTGGCTCGGAAACCTCGCCTCCGGCCTGGTGCTGGTCTGGGCGGTGCTCCGGCTGCTCAAGCGCGAGGGCGTCGGGCTCGACGCCGCGCACGGGCGCATGACGCTCGCCGGCGCCGGCATCCTCGCGCTCATCTCCCTGAAGGCACCGGGGGTCGGCCCGGCCGCCGCCATCCTGGTGGTGGGATTTGCCAACGGCAACCGCGTGCTCGCGGGCCTCGGCATCATCGCCCTGCTCGGCTATCTCTCGCACTACTACTACGCGCTGCACGCGACGCTGCTCGAAAAGTCGGCGCTGCTCGCCGGCGCCGGGCTGGTGCTGCTCGCGGCGCGCTTCGCGCTGCGGCGCTGGTGGCCCGAGGCGAAGGAGGTGCAACATGCGTAAGGCGATCGCCATCCTCGCCGGCCTCGCCGTCCTCGGCCTGGCCAACTGGACGATCTACACGCGCGAGAGCCTGCTGGCCGAGGGCGCGGTGGTGCTGCTGGAGCTGGCGCCGATCGACCCGCGTTCGCTCATGCAGGGCGACTACATGGCGCTGCGCTTCAAGGTGGAGGCCGACGCCTTCGGCCGCGGGCGCGTGCAGGACGTCGCGGACGGGCGCATCGTGGTCAGGCGGGACGAGCGCGGCGTCGCCGCCTTCGTGCGCCGCGACGGCGGCGAGCCGCTCGCGGCGGACGAGCTGCGGCTGCGCTACCGCGTGCGCGACGGCAGGGTCAAGTTCGCCACCAACGCCTTCTTCTTTCAGGAAGGCCACGCGCCCCTGTACGAGCGCGCGCGCTACGGCGAATTTCGCGCCGCGCCGGGCGGTGAAGTGCTGCTCACGCATCTGCGCGGAGAGACGCTGGAGCGGCTCGGTCCGCGCTGACCGGGAGCCGCTATACTTCGGCGCAGGTCCTGCGTACGGAGAGAGCGATGTCCCGCACCGGCAAGGCGGTCGTCTGCCGCGAACTCAATAAGCCCGTCGTCGTGGAGGAAATCAGCGTCGATTCGCCCAAGCGCGGCGAGGTGATGGTGAAGATCGCCGCCTGCGGCGTGTGCCACTCGGACCTCTCGGCCACCAATGGCACCATCGCGCTGCCGCCGCCGCTGGTGCTCGGCCACGAGGGCGCGGGCGAGGTGATCGAGGTGGGCGAGGGCGTGACGGGCTTCGCCGCCGGCGATCACGTCGTGTCCTCCTTCATCTACATGTGCGGCAAGTGCCGCTTCTGCGCCGGCGGGCGCCCGGTGCTGTGCGTGGAGCAGGGCAAAGCGCTCACCACGCCGCCCGAGGGCACGCCGCGCGTGCACGACAAGGCCGGCAAGCCGCTCGGCATCTTCTCCGGCTGCGGCGTGATGGCGGAATACGCGACGCTCTCCGTGGATAACCTGGTGAAGATCGACCCGAAGATCCCGCTCGACCGCGCGGCGCTGGTGGGCTGCGCTGTCACCACCGGGGTGGGCGCGGTGTTCAATACGGCAAGAGTGGAGCCGGGTGCGAGCGTCGCCGTCTTCGGCTGCGGCGGCGTCGGCCTGAACGTGGTGCAGGGCGCGGCCGTCGCCGGCGCCGAGCGCATCATCGCCATCGACACCCTGCAGGCAAAGCTCGACCTGGCGAAGCGCTTCGGCGCCACCGACACGATCCTTGCCAAGCCCGGCGAGGACACGGCCAAGGCGCTGAAGAAGATGACCGGCGGCGGCCCCGACTACGCCTTCGAGTGCGTGGGCGTGGGCGCGCTCGCCGAGACCGCGTACCGCGCCATCCGGCGCGGCGGAAGAGCGGTGATCGTCGGCGTGGCGCGGCCGAGCGATTCGACCTCGTTCAAGCCGATGACCATGGTGTTCGAGGAAAAGACCCTGCAGGGCAGCTACTTCGGCTCCTGCGTGCCGAGAATCGATTTTCCGCGCATGCTGCAGCTCTACATGGCCGGGCGCCTGAAGCTCGACGAGCTGATCACGCACCGCTATGGCATCGACGAGGCGCCCCAGGCGTTCGCCGACCTCGAATCCGGGCGCAACGCGCGGGGCGTGATCGTCTTCTGATGGCGTCCATCGTCGCCGCGCGCCGCGGCCGCATCCTGGTGGTCGACGACCAGCGCGCGAACGTAGAGATGCTTTCCGAGCTGCTGCGCTCGCGCGGCTACCTGGTGGACGGCGCCTACGACGGCGAATCCGCGCTGACGAAGGTGGCGGAGATGAAGCCCGACCTGGTGATCTCCGACATCCGCATGCCCGGCATCGACGGCTACGAGCTCACCCAGCGCCTGCGGGCGGATCCCGCCACCGAGCTGCTGCCGGTGGTGCTGGTCACCTCGATCGAGGACCGCGACGGCCACGACGAGCGCGTGAAGGGCATCGAGGCGGGCGCGGACGACTTTCTCACCAAGCCGGTGCGCTACGCGGAGCTGTTCGCGCGCGTGCGGTCGCTCCTGCGCGTCAAGGTGCTGCAGGACGAGGTGCGCCGCCAGTCCGCGGAGCTGCGCCAGTGGAACGAGCGGCTGGAGGAGCGCGTGAAGGAGCAGGTGTCGGCCATCGACCGCCTGGCGACGATGAAGCGCTTCTTCTCGCCGCCGGTGGCCGACGCCATCATCGCCGGCGGCGTCGACATGCTCGAGCCGCACCGGCGCGAGATCACCGCGGTATTCCTGGATCTTCGCGGCTTCACCGCGTTCACCGATCGAGCGGACCCCGACGAGGTGATGGACCTGCTCTCCGACTACCACCAGGCGATGGGTAACCTCGTCGAGCGCTACGGCGGCACGCTCGAGCACTTCGCCGGCGACGGCGTCATGATCTTCTTCAACGACCCGATCCCGGTGCAGCAATCCGCGCTCAAGGCGGTGCGCATGGCGATCGAGCTGCAGCAAGCCTTCCGCCCGATCGAGGATGCCTGGCGGCGCCGCGGCCATACGGTGGCGCTCGGCGTGGGCATCGCGCAGGGCGAAGCGACCCTCGGCGTGATCGGCTTCGAGCAGCGCTGGGAGTATTCGGCGATCGGCGCGGTGCCGAACCTGGCGGCGCGGCTGTGCGGCCAGGCGGGCGGCGGCGAGATCCTCATCGATGCCACGACCTGCGCGGACGTGAGCGACGCCGTCGAGGCCGAACCCGTCGGCCCGCTGCAGCTCAGGGGCTTCACCCAGCCGATCCCGGCCTTTCGCGTGAAGGCGCTTAAATAGCGCTTAAATAGGGACAGTCCCTATTTTTCTCATTTGCGAATGATGTGCAGATAAGAAAAATGGGGACTGTCCCCATTTACTTGCAGCCGAGCTTCGTTTCCTTCGCCTTCACCAGAGCGGTGATGGCTTCGTTCACGGGCGCGGCGACGCCGACCTGCTTGCCCACGCGGGGAATGGAGCCGTTGATGACGTCGATCTCCGATTTCCTCCCCGCCATCAAATCCAGCAGCACCGAGGGACGGGCGTTGGGAATCTTGGAGCCGAAGTCGCGCACGTAAACGACCGGGTCGGTGAAGCCGAGCTTCACGCCCTTCGCCTTCGCCACCGCGTAGCCCTCCGTGGCGCACGCCGCGGACACGCGGGACAAATCCAGATCATTCATTACCTGCGCGATCGTGACCTCCATGATGCCGCAGGGGCCGGAGTAGGCGCAGTTGCAGATGAGCTTCTCCCACACCAGCTGGTCGATGTCGTCGAACACCTTGACGCGAAAGCCCGCGCCGCTCCAGGTTTCCTCCACCTTCTTCAGCCGCGGGGTGATGGGGCCGCCGAACTCACCCAGGCGCACGAGCTCCATGCCGTTGTGGTGCGCGTGCCCCGGGCCCTTCATCGAGGCGCCGAAGCCGCCCACCACGCCGACCATGACGCGCTCGCGCCCGAGGATCTCGGCCGCGGCCTCCGGGCCGCCGAGGCCGTTCTGGATAGAGAGCACCGGCGTGTCCCTGCCGAGGAGCGCCTTCACTGACTCGGCGGCAGGCGCAACGTGCATGGCCTTGGTGGCGAGGATGACGAGGTCGCAGGTGCCCGCGTCCTTCGCATCCGTCGTCGCGTGCACCTGCACGGTACGGTCGCCCGACTTGCCCTCGAGCCGCAGGCCGTTCTTCCGCATGGCCTCGACGTGCTCGGCCCAGCGGTCGATGGCCCAGACTTCATGGCCCGCCGAGGCGAACAGGCCCGCGTACACCGAGCCCATCGCGCCGCAGCCGACGATGGCGATCTTCACGCGACCTCGAACAGTCCCGCCGCGCCCATGCCGCCGCCGATGCACATGGTGACCACTACCAGCTTCGCGCCGCGGCGCTTGCCTTCGATCAGCGCGTGGCCGGTGAGGCGCGCGCCGCTCACGCCGTAGGGATGCCCTACGGCGATGGCGCCGCCATTGACGTTCAGGCGATCGTCGGGGATGCCGAGCTTGTCGCGGCAGTAGATGACCTGCACGGCGAAGGCCTCGTTCAGCTCCCACAGGTCGATGTCGGAGACTTTCTTCCCTGCCACCTCGAGGAGCTTGGGCACCGCGAACGCCGGGCCGATGCCCATCTCGTTCGGCTCGCAGCCCGCCACGGCGAAGCCGCGGAACACGCCGAGCGGCTTCAGCCCGCGCTTCGCGGCCTCCTTGTCGCTCATCACCACCGCGGCCGAGGCGCCGTCGGAGAACTGGCTGGCGTTGCCGGCGGCGATCACGCCGCCCTCGATCGCCGGCTTGATCTGCGACACACCCTCGTAGGTGGTGTCCGGGCGGATGCCCTCGTCGTGCTCGACGGTGACCTCTTTCATCGTCTCGACATTGGTGTTCTTGTCGATCACCTTCATCTTGGTGGTGATCGGCACGATCTCGTCCTTGAACTTGCCCTCGGCGCGCCCCTTGGCCGCGCGCTGCTGGCTGCGCGCGCCGTAGCGGTCCTGGTCTTCGCGCGAGATGCCGTATTTCTTCGACACGTACTCGGCGGTCTGCAGCATCGGCCAGTAGATCTCGGGCTTGTGCCGGTGCAGCCATTCGTCCTGGGCGTGGTGCTTGTTGGCCTCGTTCTGCACCAGCGAGATCGATTCGACGCCGCCGGCGACGAACACCGAGCCTTCGCCGGCGAGGATGCGCTGCGAGGCGAGCGCGATGGTCTGCAGCCCCGAGGAGCAGAAGCGGTTCACCGTCATGCCGGGCACCGTCATCGGGCAGCCGGCGCGGATCGCGATCTGGCGCGCGATGTTGCCGCCGGTCGCGCCTTCGGGCGTGGCGCAGCCCATGATCACGTCTTCCACCTCGTCGGCGTCCACTCTTGCGCGCTCCAGGGCGGCGTGCACCACGTGCCCGCCCATTTTGGCGCCGTGGGTCATGTTGAGCGCGCCGCGCCAGCTCTTGCAGAGCGGCGTGCGCGCGGTGGAAACGATCACTGCGTCGGTCATGAGGCTTTCTCCTATCCGTTGAAGCGTTTGCCTTCCTTGGCGAGCTTCACCAGCAGCGGCGCCGGCTGCCACTGGTTGCCGTGGTAGCCCTTCTGGAAGCGCTCGATCGCGGCCACCACCTTGTCCGGGCCCACGGTGTCGGCGTAGAACATGGGCCCGCCGCGGTGCGCGGGAAAGCCGTAGCCCGCGAGGTACACCATGTCCACGTCGGAGGCCCGCAGCGCGATGCCCTCCTCGAGGATCCTCGCGCCTTCGTTGGCGAGCGCGTAGATGCAGCGCTCGACGATCTCCGCGTCGGAGATCTCGCGCGGCGGCAGGCCGTTCTCCTTGCGGTAGCTTTCGAGCAGCGCCTCCACCTCCGGGTCGGGCAGGGGCTTGCGGTTGCCCGGCTCGTAGCGGTAGAAGCCCTTGCCGGTCTTCTGCCCGAAGCGCCCGAGCTCGCACACCTTGTCGGCGAACTTCGAGTACGCCATGTCGGGCTTTTCGTAGTAGCGGCGCTTGCGCACGTCCCAGCCGATGTCGTTGCCCGCCATGTCCAACATGGTGAAGGGGCCCATCGCCATGCCCCAGTTCTGCAGCGCGGCGTCCACCTGCTGCGGGCTCGCGCCCTCGTCGAGCAGGAACCCCGCCTGCTGCGTATAGCGCTCGAGCATGCGGTTGCCGATGAAGCCGTCGCACACGCCCGAGACGATCGGCACCTTCTTCAGCTTCTTGCCGAGCTTCATGGTGGTGGCGAGCACGTCCTTCGCGGTCTTCGCGCCGCGCACCACTTCGAGCAGGCGCATGACGTTCGCCGGCGAGAAGAAGTGCGTGCCGATCACGTCCTGCGGGCGCCTGGTGACCTCGGCGATCTTGTTGACGTCGAGCGTCGAGGTATTGGTGGCGAGGATCGCGCCCGGCTTCATGACGGCGTCGAGCTTCTTGAAGACGTCCTGCTTCACGTCCATGCGCTCGAATACCGCCTCGATGACGATGTCGGCGGGGCGCAGGGCGTTCAGGTCGACGCTCGGCTGGATGAGCGAGTAGCGCTTTTCCATGTCCTCGGGCTTGAGCCTTCCCCGCTTCACCGTGGTCTCGTAGTTGTCGCGGATGTGCTTCATGCCGCGGTCGAGCGCCTCCTGCGAGACGTCGACGATCACCACCGGGATGCCGGCATTGGCGAAGCTCATGGCGATGCCGCCGCCCATGGTGCCGGCGCCGACCACGGCCGCCTTCTTGATCTCTCGCGTCGGCGTGGTCTCGGGCACGTCGGGAATCTTCGAGGTCTGGCGCTCGGCGAAGAACATGTGGCGCAGCGCCTTGGACTCCACCGTGTTGACGAGGTATTCGAAGCGCTCGCGCTCCACCTTGCGGCCCTCGTCGAAGGGCAGGGTCACCGCGGCGTGGATGCACTTGGCGATCTCGGCGGGCGCCGGGTTGCCGCCGGCGCTTTTCGCCGCCTGCTCGGGCATCGCCTCGAGCAGCGCCTTCTGGTCGCCCTCCACCTTCGGCGGCAGGTCGCGCACGCGCCGCGGGCCCTTGCCCGCGGCCACCAGCTTCTGCGCGTACGCGATTCCGGCCTCGAGCAGGTCGCCGCTGACGATCTCGTCCACCAGGCCGAGCTCCTTCGCTCTTGCCGCCGGAATCGGGTCGCCGAGGATCATCATGCGCGCCGCCTCGTGCACCGGGATGATGCGCGGCAGGCGCTGCGTGCCGCCCGAGCCCGGCAGGATGCCGAGCTTCACCTCCGGCAGGCCGAGCACGGACTTTCCCAGCGCGACCCGGTAATGGCAGCCGAGCGCGAGCTCGAGCCCACCGCCGAGCGCGAAGCCGCCGATCGCCGCCACCAGCGGCTTCTGCATCGAGTCCTGCAGGTCGTTCACCTCGGGCAGGTTGGGCTTCGTCATGGGCTTCCCGAACTCGCGGATGTCGGCGCCGCCCGAGAAGGCCTTGGCCGATCCGATCAGCACCACGGCCTTGATGTCGGGGTCGGAGTCGGCCTTCTCCAGCCCCGCGGCGATGCCCGCGCGCAGCGCGTTGCCGAGGCCGTTCACGGGGGGGTTGTTGAGGGTGATGACGGCGATGCCGTCGCGCACGGAATAGGCTGCCACGTCGCTCATTTCAAGCACTCTCCTGGGGGGTGGCCAAAATTCTACTCTCCGGATCGCGCGCCCGGATAGTGCTTGACCGGGGTGAACGCGGCACAGTAGCTTTTCGGACTGCAAGGAGGGGAGCCCATGCAGGGCCTGATGATGGACGTGCCGCTGCTGATCACCGACCTGATCCGGTTCGCCGACCGCAACCACGGCGACACCGAGATCGTCTCGAAGACGGCGGAAGGCGGCATGCACCGCTATACCTACCGCGAGGCCCACGGGCGCGCGAAGCGGCTCGCCAAAGTGCTGCAGGCGCTCGGCGTGAAGATGAGCGACCGGGTCGGGACGCTGGCCTGGAACGGCTACCGGCACTACGAGCTGTACTACGCGATCTCCGGCATCGGCGCGATCATCAACACGATCAATCCGCGGCTCTTTCCCGACCAGATCGTCTACATCTCGAACCACGCCGAGAACTCCGCGCTGTTCTTCGACCTTAGCTTCGTGCCTCTGGTCGAAAAGGTCGCCCCGCAGCTGAAGACGGTGAAGCACTACGTGCTGATGACCGACCGCGAGCACATGCCCAAGAGCACTTCGATCCCGAAGCTGCTCTGCTACGAGGAGCTGATGGAAAAGCAGGACGAGCGCTTCGAGTGGCCCACTTTCGACGAGCGTACCGCGGCGGCGCTCTGCTACACCTCGGGAACCACCGGCAACCCGAAGGGCGCGCTGTTTTCGCACCGCTCGACGATCATTCACACCTACGCGGCGGGCCTGCCCGACGCGCTCAACCTGTCGGCGCACGACTGCGTGCTGCCGGTGGTCCCGATGTTCCATGCCAACGCCTGGAGCCTGCCCTACGGCTGCACCATGGCGGGCACGAAGATGGTCTTCCCCGGCCCGCATCTCGACGGCAAGAGCGTCTACGAGCTGATGGAATCGGAGCGCGTCACGATGTCGGCGGGCGTGCCGACCGTGTGGCTGATGCTGCTGCAGCACCTTGCCGCGAACAAGCTCAGGTTCACGACGCTCAAGCGCACCGTGATCGGCGGCTCGGCCTGCCCGCCGGCGATGATCCGCAGCTTCCAGGAGGACTACGGGGTGCGGGTGTTCCACGCCTGGGGCATGACCGAGATGAGTCCGCTCGGCACTGTCGGCACGCTCAAGGCGAAGCAGGCGAAGCTCGACAAGGAGGCGCAGCTCGCGGTGCAGGCGAAGCAGGGCCGCGGCATCTTCGGCGTCGAGATGAGGATCGTCGACGAGGCGGGGAAGGAATTGCCGTGGGACGGCAAGCGCTTCGGCAACCTGCTCGTCAAGGGGCCGTGGATCGCCTCGGGCTACCTGAAGGGCGAAGGCGGCGATCCGCTCAAGGACGGCTGGTTCCCGACGGGCGACGTCGCCACCATCGACGCCGACGGCTACATGCAGATCACCGACCGCTCGAAGGACGTCATCAAGTCGGGCGGCGAGTGGATCAGCTCCATCGACCTGGAGAACATCGCCGTGGCGCACCCCGCGGTGCAGGAGGCCGCGGTGATCGGCATCCGCCATCCCAAGTGGGACGAGCGGCCGATCGTCGTGGCGGTGAAGAAGTCCGGACAACAGGTGACGAAGGACGAGCTGCTCAAGTTCTACGAGGGCAAGATCGCCAAGTGGTGGATGCCCGATGACGTGGTGTTCGTGGAGGAGCTGCCGCACACCGCGACCGGCAAGCTCTCCAAGCTCACGCTGCGCGAGAAGTTCAAGGATTACCGGCTGCCGGGCTGAACCGCGTGCAGCTCGGGGAGGAAACACTGGAGAAGGCGGTTCGCGCCGCGCAAACGCGGGGCCGCGATCAGCAGCGGCGCCTGCGCTGGAATGCGGCGACCGCCGCGAGCTACGCCATCGATACGCTTTTCCTGGCGCTGTTTGCCGCGGCGGGTACCATACCCGGGACGGTGCCGCTCGCCTACGGTGCGGCCGCGGCGGGAATCTGCGCGACGACCTGGGCGCTCACCGCCACCAGCGCCAACCTGCGCTTGCGCGACCCCAGTCTGACCGCACCGCTGATCGTGGCTGCCGTCGTACTGCAGCTCGCGGTGGTCGCGATGGCGCCGCAGATCGCGTTTCCGTTCCTCGCCAACCTGTTCACCGTGTTCGCCTTCGGCATGATGTGGATGACGCCGCGACAGTCCGTCGCGGTGTGGACGCTGGGCGCGCTTGCGCTCGGCGGGCTCATGCTCGCGGTCGGCGACCGGTTCTCGATTCCCACGGCGGTGCCGTACGAGCGGCTGCTCGTGTGGCTGTACTTCTCGCTCATTCTGGGGCGTTGCGTCCTGCTCAGCGTGCAGGCCAACGACCTGCGCCGGCGCCTGGCCGAGGGCCGCCGCCAGGTCGCGGAGTCGCTGGAGCAGATGCGCCAGCTGGCGAGCCACGACGAGCTCACGCTGTCGCTCAACCGGCGCTCGCTGATGGCGCGGCTCGAGCAGGAGTGCGGCCGCGCCGCGCGCGGCGGCGAGCCGTTCAGCGTCGCGCTGCTGGACATCGACCACTTCAAGGCGATCAACGACACGCACGGGTACGCCGTGGGCGACGACGTGCTGCGGGTGTTCGCCAAGACGGCGCACGGCGCGATGCGCGACAGCGACGCGTTCGGGCGCTACGGCGGCGAGGAGTTCATGCTGATCCTCGGCGCGACCACGCCGGCGGCGGCGCGGGCCGCGGTCGAGCGCATGCGCGCCGGCTTCGCCGCCCGCGACTGGGAAGAGTTCGCCCCCGGGCTGCGCGTCACCGTGTCCGCGGGCGTGGCCGGCTTTCGCCCGGGCGAAACGGTCTCGCAACTGCTCAGCCGCGCGGCCAGCGCGCTGTACGATGCCAAGCACGCGGGCCGCGACCGCGTCATCGTCAAGGAATGAAGCCATGAGCCAGCACCTCGTCGTCGAGACGCAGGAGCGCGTCACGCGCATCGAGCTCAACCGTCCCGAGAAGAAGAACGCCTTGAGCCCCGAGATGTACGCGGGCCTCGCGCGCGCGCTCGAGGTCGCCGACGCCGACGCGCGAGTGCGCGCGGTGCTGATCCACGGCCAGCGCGGCTGCTTCACCTCGGGCAACGACGTGAAGGACTTCCTCGAGCTGACGCGCGGCCCCGCCGACTCGCCCGCCTCGGGGTTCCTGCGCGCCATCGCCGCGGCGAAGAAACCCATCGTCGCCGCGGTGGGCGGCCCGGCGGTGGGCGTGGGCACGACGATGCTCCTGCACTTCGACCTCATCTATGCGGCGCCGAACGCGCGCTTCCAGCTGCCGTTCGTGCCGCTCGGGCTGCTGCCCGAAGCCGCCTCGAGCCTCCTCCTGCCGATGGTCGCCGGCTACCAGCGCGCGGCCGAGCTGCTGCTGCTGGGCCGCCCGTTCAGCGCGGAGAAAGCGCTTGCCGCCGGCATCGTCACCGAGATCGTGCCCGAGGCCGAGCTCTTCGAGCGCGCGCGCGAGGCGGCGCTCGCGCTCGCGATGCTGCCGCCCGCCTCGGTGAGGATGACCAAGGAGCTCATGAAGCGCGGCCTGGCGCAGGCGGTGCGCGAGCGCATGCAGGAGGAGCTGGGCCTTTTCGGCGAGCGGCTGCGCTCGCCGGAAGCGAAAGAGGCGCTTTCCGCCTTCATGGAAAAGCGCAAGCCCGACTTCTCGCGCTTTTCATGACGATCCGTCACGAGACGGTCGAGGCGAACGGCCTCAAGTTTCACGTCGCGCGCGCGGGCGACGGGCCGCTGATGCTCTTTCTGCACGGCTTTCCCGAGTACTGGGCGATGTGGGGGCCGATGCTCGAGCATTTCGGCGCGCGCGGCTGGCGCGCCGCCGCGCCCGACCTGCGCGGCTACAACCTTTCGGAGAAGCCCGCGGCGGTCGACGCCTACCGGGCGAAGCGCCTGGTGGCCGACGTGCTCGCGCTCGCCGCGCACTACACGAAGGAAAAGTTCGTCCTCGTGGCGCACGACTGGGGCGGCGCGGTGGCCTGGGGCCTGGCCATCTCGCATCCCGAGCGGCTCTCGAAGCTGGTGATGCTGAATTCGCCGCATCCGTACGTCTTCTGGCGCGAGCTCTGCAACAACCCCGCGCAGCAGAAGGCGAGCGAGTACATGCTGCTTTTCCGCCTCGCCAAGGCCGAGCGCGTGCTTTCCGAGAACGGCTACGCGCGGCTCCTCGCCTGGTTCTCCGACCTGGACGGCGCTTCGCGCGCGGCACTCGTGGAGGCCTGGTCGCAGCCCGGCGCGCTCACGGGCGGGCTGAATTACTACCGCGCCTCGCCCATGTATCCGCCGTCGGCCGACGATCCGGGGGCGAAGAAGCTGCAGTTGAAGCCCGAGGACTTCATCGTAAGAGTGCCCACGCTCGTCGTCTGGGGCGAGCGCGACACGGCGCTGCTGCCGGGGTGCCTCGACGGGCTCGAGACGGTGGTGCCCGACCTGAAAGTGGTGCGCGTGCCCGAAGCCTCGCACTGGATCGCGCGCGAGCGAACCGACCTGGTGATCGGCGCCATCGAGGCCTTTACAATCGGCCGATGAAATCCTCCCTGAAGATCCGCGACCTCGAAGGCCGCGTGGGCGAGGAGATCGCCGTATCGCCCTGGGTGGATATGCCGCAGGAGCGGATCGACCTGTTCGCCAAGGCGACCGAGGACTTCCAGTGGATCCACGTCGATCGTGAAAGGGCGAAGCAATCCTCTTTCGGCACCACTATCGCGCACGGCTTTCTCACCCTTTCCATGCTGCCCAAGCTCACCGAGTCGACCTTCGAGTTCTCCGACCGCAAGATGGGCGTCAACTACGGCCTGAACAAGGTGCGCTTCACCGCGCCCGTGCCGGCGGGCGCGAAGATCCGCGGCCGCTTCACGCTGGCGAAATACGAGGCGCTGGAGGGCGGCGTGCAGACCACCTGGAGCGTGATTGTTGAAAGGCAAGGCGAAGACAAGCCGGTGATGGTGGCGGAAACGATAAGCCGGCATTACTTCTGATATGGCGCAGCGCTGGAAGCACAAGCCCCCGAATTCCAACTGGGGCGAGTTCGGCCCGGACGATCAGCGCGGGCGCATGAACTACGTGACGCGCGAAAAAGTGCTGCAGGGCGCGGCCGAGGTGAAAGAGGGCCTCTCCTTCTGCCTGTCGCTGCCGCTCGACTATCCGGGCGGCAACGTGCTCAATCCGCGCCGCAATCCGCCGCGCCTCGCGCCGACCTTGCGCGACGGCAAGCAGGCGTTCTGCTTTCCCCTGTCGGAGGTCTTTGCGGGGGTCACCGACATCGTGTGCGACGACCAGGTGCTGCTCGCCCTGCAGTACTCCACGCAGTGGGACTCGCTCGCCCACGTCGGCGCCAAGTTCGACGCCGACGGCGACGGCAAGCCGGAAATCGTGTTCTACAACGGCTTTCGCGCCGGCGAGGACGTGAAGCCCGCGCCGGAAAAGCCGGGCGCCGAGCCCTGGGCGAAATACGAAGGCGCGCGCGCCGAGGCGCTCGGCATCCAGAACCTGGCCGAGCACGGCGCCCAAGGGCGCGGCGTGCTGGTGGACCTGCATGCACACTTTGGCCGCGAGCGAAAGGCCATCGGCTACGACGCGCTGATGCGCGTCATGGACAAGGACAAGGTGGCGGTGGAGAAGGGCGACTTCGTCTGCTTCTACACCGGCTTTGCCGACGTGCTCCTCGAATTGAAGAAGAACCCCGACCCGAGGCTCATCCACAACACCTGCACGGGGCTCGAGGGCCGCGACGACAAGCTGCTGCAGTGGATCACCGACTCGGGCTGCGCGGCGCTCATCGCCGACAACTACGCCGTGGAGATCATTCCGGCGAGCCCCTTCAAGCCCATGCCGCACGCGCTCATGCCGCTGCACGAGCACTGCCTGTTCAAGAACGGCATCCACCTCGGCGAGATCTGGTACCTCACCGAGCTCGCGCGCTGGCTGCGCGCGCACGGCCGCAACCGCTTCTTCCTCACCGCTCCGCCGCTCCGGCTCCCCGGGGCGGTGGGCTCGCCCGCGGCGGCGGTGGCGACGGTGTGAGCAAGTGGCTCGAAGGCCAGGTGGTCGGCCAGACGCGCTGGACCGACCGGCTGTGCAGCCTGCAGGTCCGGGCGCCGCTCGGCCCGTTCGAGGCCGGCCAGTTCACCAAGCTCGCGCTGGATGTCGGCGGCGAGCGCGTCGCGCGGCCGTATTCCCTCGTCAATGCCCCGGGCGCCGAGCCGCTCGAGTTCTACTACAACGTGGTGCCGGAGGGGCCGCTGTCGCCGCGCCTCGCCGCGCTCGGCGAGGGCGACGCGGTGCATGTGGCGCCGAACCCGGCGGGCTTTCTCGTGTTGCGCGAGGTGCCGGAGGCCGAGAACCTGTGGCTGATCGCCACCGGCACCGGGCTCGGGCCGTTCCTGTCCATCCTGCGCACGGACGCGCCCTGGCGGCGCTTCGCCAGGGTGAGGCTGGTGCATGCCACGCGCACCGCCGCGGATCAGGCCTACCGGGAAACGATCGGCGACATCGCGCGCGCCCGGGGAGCGCAGTTCGGCTTCGTGTCCTTCGTCAGCCGCGAGGCGGCCGCGGGGGCGCTCGCCGGCCGGGTGCCCGAGGCGATTCGCGACCAGCGCCTGGAGAGCGCCGCCCAGGCCGAGCTCACGGCTGCAAGCTCGCACGTCATGCTGTGCGGCAATCCGGCCATGGTGACCGACGTCACGGCGGTGCTCGAGGAGCGCGGCATGCGCAAGCACCGCCGCCGCGCGCCGGGGCACATCACGGTGGAGACCTACTGGTGAGGGCGCGGCTCGCGGCGGCGTTCCTGCTCGCGCTTACGGCGGGCTGCAGCGCCCTGGAATTCGCCTACAACAACGCCGACAGCTGGCTGCGCTGGCAGGCCGGCCGCTACCTCGAGCTGGACCAGGCCCAGGCCGGGGAGTTCGACGAGCGCCTCAAGTCGTTTCTCGCCTGGCATCGCGCCGAGGCCCTGCCGCAGTACGCGCGACTCGCCGAGGAGGCCGGCGCGCGCCTCGCGCGCGGCGCCTCGCGGGACGATCTGGTTTGGGGGTACGATGCCGTACGGCAGCAGGCGCGCGTGGGGCTGCGCCGGGCCGGCGCCGGGCTGGGCGACTTCCTCGACCGGCTGTCGAGCGCGCAGATCGGGCATCTCGAACGGCGCTTCGAGGAGGACAATCGCAAGTTCGCGGACCGGTGGGTGGCGGGCACGCCGGCGGAGCGCCGCGAGCGCCGGTTCAGGCGCCTGGTGCACGCGCTGGAAGACTGGCTGGGAGAGCTGAGCGATGCGCAACGCGCGCGCGTCCGGGAATTCAACGAGAGCGCGCCGCTCAACGGCGAGCTGCGCGATCGCGAGCGTCGCCGCCGTCAGGCGGAGCTCGTCGCCATGCTGCGCGCACGCGAGAGCGCCGCTCGCCTGGCGCACTGGGCCGCGTACTGGGACGCGGGACGCGACTCCGAGCTCGCCGCCGCGAACCATGCCACCACGCAGGCGTTCCTCGCCATGCTCGCCGACCTGGAGCGCACGCTGAGCGCGCGCCAGCGCGGCCTGGCCATCGCGCGGCTGCGCGAGTACGCGCGCGATTTCGACATGCTGGCGGCGGCGCGATGAACGACCGCAACGTTCCCGAGGGAAGCCTCGGGCAGCCGCCGGCGAGCTACGCCGGCCGCACGCGCTTCACGCAGCTCGAGTACGAGGCGGTGCTCGCCAACGCCTGGATCGGCATCGCCTTCACGCGCGACCGCAAGTTTTTCCTCTGCAACCCGAAGTTCGCCGAGCTCTTCGGCTGGCAGGCCGACGAGCTGATCGGCCAGCCGGGCGAGGCGGTGTACCCGTCGCCGGAGAGCTACGAGGCGCTCGGGCGCATCGCGGTGCCGGTGCTCTCGGCGGGCAAGCAGCTCGACCTCGACTGGGAGATGCGCCGCAAGGACGGCTCCACCTTCCTCGCGCGCATGATCGCCAAGTCCATCGGCCCGTCCGACGCGCGGCGCGGCACGGTGTGGATCGTCGACGACGTCACCTCGGCGCGGCGCCACGGCGACGAGGTGGCGAGGCTGCTGCGCGAGCAGGAGGCGATCTTCGAGACCGCCTCGGTGGGCATCGTGTTCCTGCGCGACCGGCGCGTGGTGCGCTGCAATGCGCGCTTCGAGCAGATGTACGGCTACGCCGCGGGCGAGCTCAAGGGCAAGCCCAGCGCCACGTTCTTCCTGGACGACGCCGATTACCGCCGGCTCGACGACGCCTACGCGCAGTTCCGCAAGGGCGTCGCCTACGAGGAGGTGTCGCGGCGCCGGCGCAAGGACGGGGGCGAAATGTGGGTCCGCACCGTCGGCCGCGCCATCGATCCGTCGGAGCCGCACAAGGGCTCCGTGTGGACGAACGAAGACATCACCGAGCAGCGCCGCGCCGAGGAGGAGCTGCAGCGGCTGGTCGCCGAGCAGGAGGCGCTGCTCAACAACGTCGTCGTCGGCATCGCCATCACGCGCGAGCGCATGGTGATGCGCTGCAACCGCCGCTTCGAGGAGCTGTTCGGCTACGAGCCCGGCGAGGCGAACGGCATGTCCACGCGGCAGCTCTACTTCACCGACCTGGAGTTCGAGCAGGCCGCGGCGAACTACGCCGCGCTAGACCGCGGCGAGACGCACACGCGCGAGCAATGGCTGCGGCGGCGCGACGGCACCGGCTTCTGGTGCCGGCTCTCGGGCCGCGCCGTGCAGCCCGGCGCCGTCGCGCGGGGCGCGGTGTGGCTGTTCGAGGACATCAGCGACGCGAAGCGCCGCGACGAGGAAGTGCGCCGCGCGCTCGCCGAGCAGGCGCTGATCCTCGACAACGCGACCATCGGCATCACCTTCCTGCGCGAGCGCACGATGCAGCGCTGCAACCGCCGCATGGAGGAGATGCTCGGCTACGGCCAGGGCGATCTGCTCGGCAAATCCACCGAGCTGATCCACGTTTCGCGCGAAGCCTACGAGGAGGTGGGGCGGATCGGCTACGAGGTCCTGACGCGCGGCGAGACCTATACGGAGGAGCGGCAGTTGCGCCGCAAGGACGGCAGCCTGATCTGGTGCAAGGTGGTCGGCAAGGCGATCGACCCGGCGCAGCCGCTCGAGGGCTCGATCTGGATCTACGACGACATTGCCGCCGAGCACGCGACGCGCGAAGGCCTGGAGCGCATGGTGGCCGAGCGCACGACCGAGCTGCGCGATGCGCAGGAGCGCGCGCAGCACCTCGCCGACCACGATGCGCTCACGGGGCTTCCCAACCGCCGCCTGCTGGAAGACCGCCTGACGCAGGCGCTCGCGCTCAGCCAGCGAAATCGCAAGCAGACGGCGGTGATGTTCGTCGATCTCGACCGCTTCAAGGCCATCAACGATTCGCTCGGCCACACCGTAGGCGACCTGGTGCTGAAAGAGGTGGCGAAGCGCCTGGTGAAGCAGCTGCGCGTCGGCGACACCGTGTGCCGCATCGGCGGCGACGAGTTCGTGGTCGTGCTGCCCGAATCGAAGCGCTCGACCGACGCCGCCAACGTCGCCGCCAAGATCATCGAGACGCTGTCACAGCCGGTGCAGGCCGCCGACCGCGAGCTGACCGTGACGCCCTCGATCGGCATCGCCGTGTTCCCGGAGGACGGGCGCGACGCCGGCATGCTGATCCGCAACGCCGACGCGGCGATGTACCACGCCAAGGAATCCGGGCGCGCCAACTACCAGTTCTTCACCGAGCAGATGAACCAGACGGCGGCGCGCCGCCTGGCGCTGGAAGGGGACCTGCGCCGCGCGGTGCAGCTCGGCGAGCTGCAGCTGCACTACCAGCCGATCGCCACGCTGCAGGACCGCACGGTGGTGGCGCACGAAGCGCTCGTGAGCTGGCAACATCCGCGCAGCGGGCTGGTACCGGCCGCCGATCTTGCCGCGCTCGCCGAGGACACCGGCCTGGTCGTCGGCATCGGCGCCTGGGCGCTGCGCGAAGCCTGCCGCTGGTGCACGTTCATCGGCGTCGAGCACGGCGTGCAGGTGGCGGTGAACCTGTCGGCGCGCCAGTTCAACGATCCGGGGCTGATCGAGTTGGTGCGGCGCACGCTCGCCGAGAGCGGCCTGCCGCCGCCGCTGCTGTCGCTGGAGATCGGCGAAGCGACCGTCATGCAGCAGACCGACGTCGCCGCGAGCACGCTCAGGAAGCTGAAGGCGCTGGGCGTGGCGCTGGCGATCGACGACTTCGGCGCCGGGAGCTCCAGCCTCGCCGCCCTGCGCCGCCTCCCCGTGGACCGGCTGAAGATCGACCGCGCCCTGGTCGCCGACGCGCTCGCCGACAAGAGCGCCGCATCGCTCATCGGCGGCATCGTGGCGCTGGCCCACGCGCTCGGCCTCGCGGTGGTGGCCGAAGGCGTGGAAACGCCGGCGCAGCGCGAGGCACTCGCCGCGCTCGGCTGCGACTGCATGCAGGGCCTCCTCGCCGGCCCGCCGGTGGACGCCGACGCGGCCGCCCAGGATTACGTCTAGTCGCGCTTGATGCCGGCCTGCGCGATGACCTTCGCCCACTTGGCGATGTCCTCGTGCAGGTACTGCTCGAACTCGCCCGGCGTCATGCTGAGCGGCGTGGCGCCCTGCTTGGCCCAGGCCGCCTTCACCTCCGCGCTGCCGGTGATCTTGCGGATCTGCGCGTTCAGCCGGTCGACCACGGCCTTGGGCGTGCCCGCGGGCGCGACCAGGCCGAGCCAGATCGTCGATTCATAGCCCGGCACGCCCGCTTCCGCGACCGTCGGCACGTCGGGCAGCACGCTCGAGCGCGCGCGGCCGCTGGTGCCGAATCCCTTCAGCTTGCCGGCGCGCACGTTGGGCGCCATCGTGGTGATGGCGTCGAACATCATCTGCACCTGGCCGCTCAGGATGCTGAAGCGCGCGCCGTCGCTGCCTTTGTGGGGGATGTGCACGACGTCGATGCCGGCCATCGATTTGAACAACTCGCCGGCCATGTGGTAGGGCGTGCCGGGGCCGGAGGAGGCATAGTTCATTTTTCCGGGCTGGCTCTTCGCCAGCGCGATCAGCTCTTGCAGATTGTTCGCGGGCACGGAAGGGTGCACGACCAGCAGCAGGTCGGAGTAGTTGATCGGCGTCACCGGGACGAAGTCGCGCATCAGCTTGAACGGCTTGTTCGGCAGCAGCGTCTCGTTCACCGTGTGCGTGTTCGACATCAGCAGCAGCGTGTAGCCGTCGGGCGCCGACTTGGCCACCGCGTCGGAGCCGACCACCGAGCCGCCGCCGGGCCGGTCCTCGACCACGAACGGCTGCCCCATCGGTCCCTGCAGCCGCTGGCCGAGGAAGCGCGCGTAAATGTCGGCGGGCCCGCCCGCGCCGAAAGGCACGATGATCTTCACGGGGCGGCTGGGGTAATCCTGGCCCTGGGCGGACAGCGCGGCGAGTGCCAGCGAAAGCGCGACGGCGATTCTCATTTCCCTCTCCTTGGTCTAGGCGAGGCGCAGGAAGCGCCGCGCGGTCTTGTGGGTGATGTTGTCCCTGTCTGCGGCCGTAAGCGCCAACCCCTCGAGCTGCGCGAGCGGATGCTCGACGCCCATGTCGAAGGGGTAGTCGCTGCCGATCATGACGCGCTCGGAGCCGAACTTTTCCAGGTTGAAGGCGAGCAGGCTCGCGTCGTGCGTGAGCGTATCGAAGTAAAGGCTTTTCGCATAGTGCGACGGCGGCCGCGCGATGAACTTCTTCGCCTCGGCGCGCACGCGGTGGCCGTGGTCCAGGCGCCCGAGGGCCGCCGGGAAGGCGCCGCCGCCATGCGCGAAGCACATCCTGAGCCGCGGCAGGCGCTCCAGCACGCCGCCGAGGACGAGGCGCGCTGCGGCGAGCGCCGAATCGGCGGGATAGCCCACCATGAAGGGCAGGTAGTACTGGCCCATGCGCTCCTGGCCGATGGAGGGGCCCTGCGGGTGCACGAACACCGCCATGTCGAGCTGTTGCGCCGCCGCGAAGAACTCGAAGAGCGGCGGATCGTCGAAGTCGCGTCCATTGACGTGTGAACCGATCTCGACCGCGGGAAATTCCATCGCCTTCAGCCGCTCCAGCTCGCGCACCGCGAGCTTCGCGTCCTGCAGCGCCACGGTGCCCGCGCCGGCGAAGCGCCCGGGATGCCGCTGCACGACACCGGCGATGAAGTCGTTCTGCATGCGCGCGAAGGCGTCGGTCGCCTGCGGGTCTCCCCAGTAGCACAGCATCACGGGCACCGGCGAGATCATCTGCAGGCCGATCCTCTCGGCGTCCATGTCGGCGATGCGCCGCGCCGGCAGGAACGAACGCTCGTCGACGCGGCGGAACTCCTTTTCGCCGAGGTAGATCGTGGCATTGCAGGCATCGTGCAGCCGGCACGACGGCCATCCCGACACGCCGAAGCGCTTGGCCCAGTCGTCCCAGCCGGGCGGCAGGATGTGCGTGTGGATGTCGATCGCGGTGTGCGTCACGGCGGCGCATTATAGTGCGCGGCATGCAGCCGCCGGTGCTCCATTTCTCGCACGCCAACGGCTTTCCGGCGCCGTGCTACGCCGCGATGCTCGCGCCGCTCGCGCGGCGCTATCGCGTCGGCTGGATCGAGGCCATCGGCACCGACCCGCGCTATCCACCGACCGAAGGCTGGCCGCACCTCGTCGAGCAGCTCATCGACACGCTGGAGCGCGACTACCGCGGCGAGCCGGTATTCGGCGTAGGGCATTCGCTCGGCGCCTACCTGAACTTCCTCGCCGCGGTGCGCCGGCCGGAGCTGTTCCACGCCATCGTCATGCTCGATGCGCCCGTCATCGGCGCCTTCAAGGGGCGCGCGCTCGCAGCGGTGAAAAGGCTCGGCATCGTCGATCGCGTCACCCCCGCCGGCATGACGCGCGAGCGGCGCAGCGTCTGGACGAGCCGCGAGGAGGCGAAGGCGCACTTCAGGTCGAAGAAGCTGTTCCGGCACTTCACCGACGAGTGCCTCGAGCACTACGTGCAGCACGGCCTCGTCGGCGCGCCGGGGCGCTTCCGGCTGCGCATCGACCCGGAGATCGAGTACCGCATCTACCGCACCATCCCGCACGCCATGGGCCGCCACCTGCGTTCGCTCAAGGTGCCGGCGGGCTTCATCGGCGGCGTCGATTCGGAGCTGCTGCGGCGCGTGGGACTCGGGCCGATGCGCGGACCGCGCTTCGCCAAGCTGCGCGTACCGGGCGGGCACCTGTTTCCGTTCGAGCACCCGCGGCTCGCCGCGGCCGCGGTGGAGGAGCTGCTCGCTACGCTTTCGGCGCGCGCGTGAGCGCTGCGCTAGGTGCTGCGGCCGCGCTTTTCGCGCAGCAGGCGCTCGGTGTGCTCGATCTGGATCTCGACGCCGAGCATGTTGGGGTTCGCGTCCAGCGAGCGGCGCCACCACTCGATCGCCTTGCCGTACTCCCCCAGCTGGAAGTAGATCTGCCCATAGCCCGAGAGCGCGCCGAAATGCTGCGGGTTGCGCCTGATCACCTCGTCGCAGTCGGCGATCGACTTCGCGTAATCGCCCGCGAGGTAGTGCGCCGTGGCGCGCTTGTTCCAGCCCTCGGCGAAGTCGGGCCGCAGGCGAATGACCTCGCTGAAGGTGGCCACCGCCGCGGCGTGGCGCCCGGACTGCATCTCCTCCACCCCGCGCGCCA